>Ga0160472_100063_pt1 | contig 179495 bp, 133 predicted proteins | sample HID1973M_E11MG_FD_108267 | JGI IMG/M metagenome (GOLD analysis project Ga0160472, IMG submission 108267) | Enriched mosquito-associated microbial communities from UW Madison campus, WI, USA - HID1973M_E11 MG | ecosystem: Host-associated > Arthropoda: Insects > Digestive system > Unclassified ... | reverse complement strand
TTCCTGCCGGTTAAGAATGGAGACAATTTGTGCCTCTGTAAAGCGTGTCTTTTTCATATCTGCACCATTTAAGTTAGAGCTTTTTCTCTACTTTTAAATGGTCGAATTTCAGGGAACCTTACAATCTCGTACTAATTCTGTTGATGTTACTGATATCTCTGTGGTTTATGATAATGACACCATCTTGCAAAAGACGACTTCCAGATATTATAGTACCTGGCATAGCGACGCCGTGAAATACATTTTATCCGGTAATAAAGTAGTCGCATATGCAGATGCATTTATTGATGTTGTGAATGGTAAAACTTCCACTTTTTTTTATGACACCATTAACTGTGTCTATGAGAATGGTAACGTGTTGAATTGTTCCAACAATCACAATTTTGAATACGATGAGCGATTTTATAACCCTTACTTAACGTTAGGTAATCATGTTTGGTATTTACTTTCAGAAAGCTGGGATATTGCATTTGGGGAATCAGAAAATATGTTATCAATAGATTCGTATATTCAAACTCCTCCTCCAACCCCATCTGAAACCACATATGAAGTGTTATCGGCTTTCGAGGGAAATAAATTACTTCCTCATGTAGTTAAGCAAAAATATAGTAACGGCAGCGAATTCGTGTATACATATAGTTACATGAAGAAAAACTAGTCGAGAAAGAGTATTCTACTTACCACTAAGATACTAAGGGCACTGAGTTTCACTAAGAGAGGTCTAAATTTAAAACAACCCTTAGTGAGGCTTAGTGCCCTTAGTGTCTTAGTGGTAAACTGTAAAGACTGCAACATTACACCTTCGCCGCCTCATGCACGGCCACCGTCGCTTCCTCCGGCTCCTTCGGTCTTTCGAATTCGTTAAAGATCAAGCGCAGTGACTGATCATACGTTACATAATTGTACAACCAGTTAATAAACACAAAGAACCTGTTTTTCACACCCAATATAAGCATCAGGTGCAAGAACATCCACACCATCCATGCAAACAATCCTTTGAAGTGAACCTTCGGCGTTGCAAGGTCAACCACTGCCAGGTTACGTCCAATAGTAGCCATCGAACCCTTGTCCACATATTCAAACTCTTTCTCGAAAGAGCCCTTTTTCGCAAAAGAGATAAAGTTCTTCGCCAGATTTTTCGCCTGCTGTATCGCAACAGACGCCAATTGCGGGTGACCATTAGGATACAAAGGCGTTTCCATAGAAGCGATATCCCCCACCGCATAAATGTTTTCGTACCCGAGCATCTTGTTATATCTGTCCACTTTAAGTCTGCCCCCACGAACAACGGTCGCTTTATCTGCGCCCGCAGGAACATTGGCTTTTACACCGGCACCCCAGATAACGGTTTCTGTAGGAATGGTTGCTCCTGTTTTAAGCGTCACTTTTTTGCCGTCATAATCACTTACTTGGGTTCCGGTTTTAACGATAACACCAAGTTCAGTCAGGTATTCCTGTGACTGCTTGCTCGACTTTTCGCTCATTACACCCAAGGTTTTAGGAGAGCTTTCGATCAAATAGATCTTCATTTTCTTGAAGTCCAGCTCAGGATAATCCTTCGGCAAAACGAAGTTGCGCATATCTGCAATTGCGCCGGAAACCTCCACACCTGTCGGTCCACCGCCCACTACCACGATCGTCATCAGTCTTTCCAGTTCTTCGGGTGTTTTTGCATACAAGGCATCTTCCAGGTTTTGAAGCAAGCGGTGCCTGATTTGTAGCGCGTCCACGGTTGACTTCATCGGAAAAGCGTTTTTGGCGATGTTTTCATTACCAAAAAAGTTCGTACTCGCACCGGTTGCCAGCACCAGCACGTCATAATCAATTTCACCGTTGTTGGTGATCACAATATTTTTATCAGGAACAATTTGTTGCACTTCCGCAAGGCGCACATGCACGTTGTCAGCTTTTTGGAAAACCTTTCTAAGCGGAAACGATATATTGCTGGCGTCGAGGCCGGCTGTGGCAACCTGGTAAAACAGAGGTTGAAACTGATGGTAGTTGAACTTATCCACCAGCGTAACATCTATTCCTTTTTGGTTGCTTAATTTTCTTGCCAGTCTCAAACCCGCAAAACCGCCACCTAATATTACCAGTTTCATATACTAAATTTGATTACAAAAATATGAAATTTTCAGAAAATATTGAAACATTTGACAAATTCATTTATTTGAAAACATGCTAATTTGAAAATTCTTTCAGTTGGTCACTCCTACCAATTTTCAATCATTCTTGCTGTGCAAGCTGCTTTGAATTAATAAAGACAGTTGCGCCTAAAGAATTTTCAAATTAGTATATTTTCAAATTTTCAAATTGCCACCATCCTGCACATAAAAAAAGCTCCGCCTTTCATGGCAGAGCTCTTCAATAAAGGAATAAAGGTCGTTTATTTTCTTAATATAACAATCTCACTTTGATCGTGTCTTTTACAGATTTCAGGAGGTTGAAGGCCTCGCCGGAAATCTTTTTGTCAACGTCCAGTACTACGTAGCCAATCTCGTCATTGGTCTTTAAATATTGTGCCAATATGTTGATATTGTGCTGACTCAGCGTAGTGTTGATAGATGACAACACTCCCGGTACGTTTTTGTGGATGTGCAGGATTCTGTGCGTGCCTTCCTGTGGCGGTAAAGCCAGTGGTGGAACCGTGTGAGAGCCATTGGTAATCCCCATTTCAAGGTATTGGTACAGCTTGTTGCTCACATCGTCACCAATATTTTCCTGCGCCTCTTCAGTAGAACCACCGATGTGCGGAGTGAGGATCACATTTGGTAAACCTTGCAGCGGAGTGGTAAATTTGTCCCCGTTTTTCTCAGGTTCCCAAGGGTAAACGTCGATCGCTGCGCCGGATAACTGCCCTGCTTTGAGGCAGGCAGCCAAGGCTTCCAGGTCAACTACTTCACCCCTTGCATAGTTTATAAGTATAGAACCTTCTTTAAATTCTTTTAAAATGTTCTTATTGATCAGGTTTTTGGTAGAAGCATTTTCAGGAACGTGCAGTGTTATCACGTCTGCTTCGCTCACCACATCCTTAATGCTTTTTTTAGCGATGGCATTTCCTAAAGGCAATTTGGTTACTGCATCGTAAAAAATTACGTTCATGCCCAATGCCTCTGCGAGGATACTTACCTGCGTGCCGATGTTGCCGTAACCAATGATACCCAAGGTTTTACCACGCAGTTCGAAGCTTCCTTTGGCGTCTTTCATCCAAACGCCTTCGTGCGCCGCTTTGTTTTTGTCGATAATGCGACGGATGAGCATGATGGATAAACCGATAACAAGTTCCGCAACCGAGCGTGTATTGGAGTAAGGCGCATTAAACACTACAACACCGTTGTCTCTCGCACTCTTCAGGTCCACCTGGTTCACGCCAATACAAAAACAGCCAATTGCCTGCAATTTGGTCGCTGCTTCCAGTACTTTTTTGGTGATTTGGGTTTTCGAGCGGATGCCGAGTAAGTGTACATCTTTAATTTCTCTGATCAGGTCCTCTTCCGAGAGGGCGCCGGAGAGTTTTCGTGTGTTACTGTAGCCTTCTTCCTTAAAATGTTTTACAGCCTTATCGCTGATGTTTTCCAGGAACAATACATTGATCTTCTCTTTGGGATAGCTAGTCGTTTTGTCCATTATGTTACATGATATTTAAAAAAACTGTTGCAAAGATGAATTATTTTAGGTTAAAAACGGTAATCTCCCTGTAAATTCACCAAAAAGGCCTTTTTTAATAAAAAAATTGCAAAATATCGAAACAGCTCACCGTTTGCTGCGTTTAGTTTTGCAATTGTAAATTTCTGTAAAATAAATTTAAAAATTATTCGTCTATAGATTGTCTGTAGCAAGTGTACTTTATATTTGCCCACCTTGCCAAAAAATCATTAGTTAACCGATTCAATGTTCCTTTTGAAAAACAAGAACTTATTTTTTATACTAACTATAGCCGGCGCGTCGGCATTTTTTTCCTGTAACAGTCAGTCTCAAAAACCTCCGGTAACCAAAGTTGTCGTTGATTCCTCAGCGCCGGTTGCGGTCAATACATTACCCAAAGAGGAATATGACCGCTACCACAATACAGCCAAGCACTTTTTCGATTCCCTTTTAAAAGATATAAATGGAAGCTACCTCGTTGCCAAAGATGGCCAGGTGGTTTTAGAAAAGTATGTTGGCTTTTTAGATCCTCAGAGAAAGAAAGACTCCATAACCAGCACTTCGGCGTTTCACCTTGCTTCTGTGTCCAAAACCTTTACGGCAATGGCTACTTTAAAGCTTTGGCAGGATGGCCGTCTTCGCCTGGAAGATGATCTGACAAAATATTTCCCCAATTTTCCTTACCCGGGCGTAACGGTAAAAATGTTGCTGACGCATCGAAGCGGTTTGCCAAACTATGTGCACTACCTGGAAAGTTACCATTGGGATAAACGCAAACTGGTTACCAACCTGGATGTGTTAAGCACACTTTATACGATGCATCCGCCATTGCAGTTTGCCACAGGCAAACATTTTGCGTATTGCAATACCAACTATGCTTTACTTGCATTGATCATTGAGAAGGTGTCGAACATGAAGTACGCTGATTTCCTGAACGCGACCTTCTTTAAGCCTTTGCAGATGAACGATACTTACGTGTACAACATCAGCGATTCCGCGACGGCAATGCCTTCTTTCGAATACAACAACAGAAGATTTCCGATCGAATTCCTTGATCTCGTATACGGCGATAAAAACATTTACAGCACTGTTCGCGATATGTTGAAATGGGACCAGGCTTTGTATGCTGGCAAATTCTTCCAGCAAGCGACGCTTGACAGCGCCTTTTCGCCATACAGTTTTGAGAAAAATGGCAAAAGAAATTACGGCCTTGGCTGGCGCATGACGTTTATGGACAACGGTAAAAAACTATTGTACCATAACGGTTGGTGGCATGGAAACAACACTGCCTTCATCCGCCTGATCGATGAACACGCTACTATCATTGTGCTGGGAAATAAATTCAACAAGAAAATCTATCAGTCAAAAAAACTGGCTGACATGTTCGGCGACTACCAGCAACACGGGGATTTTGAAGAAGAAGGGCAGCCGTAAAAAATACAGGAACGCAGATTTTCATGATTGTGATGATTATTGATGATTTGAGATTAAAGGTTATCAGCTAATCTCAAGTCTCAAATAAAAAGATCTTAATTGATCATCACAATCATGAGGATCCGCGTTCTTTCTTTCTTTCAAATTGTTTGCATAATTTTCAATTATGCAAATCTTGTCTGCTGAACAAATTAGGGCGTGGGATGCCTATACCATTGCGCGTGAGCCAGTGGCTTCTGTTGATTTGATGGAACGCGCCGCGGAGGCTTGTGTGGAATGGATCGAGAAGAAAGGCTGGCTGCATTTTGATTATACCGTTTATTGCGGTAAAGGAAACAATGGCGGAGATGGCCTGGCTATTGCGAGAATGCTTTCACAACGAGGCTGCAAAGTTACTGTACATATATTGGAATTTGGCCACAAAGGCACGGATGATTTCCAGGCAAATCTTGAACGCCTGCACGAATGCAATGTGCCCATCATTTTCATACAGGACAATATTTTTCATCCCATACCAAAGGGAAACATCATCATCGACGCTTTGTTTGGCTCTGGCCTCAACCGGCCGCTGGAAGGCATTGTAGCGAATCTTGTGGATTTCTTAAATAACAGCGGCAACAAAATTATCAGTATTGACATTCCGAGTGGATTGTTTACCGACAAAAGCTCAAAGGGTAACACGGTGGTGAAAGCCTTACACACATTGAGTTTTCAGGTATATAAGACAGCATTTGTAATGGCAGAAAATGGCGGGTATACTGGGCAAATTGAAATACTCGACATCGGCTTGCACAAAGGTTATTTAGAGCAAAACAAAAACAGTTTTTTTCAAATGACGGATGAAACATTCATTCGTTCCATTTACAAAAAAAGAACTTCGTTTAGCCATAAGGGTAACTTCGGTCATGCTTTGTTAATGGCCGGAAGTTATGGTAAAATGGGTGCTGCGGTAATGGCTGCGAAGGCTTGTTTGCGTAGTGGCGTTGGTTTGTTAACTGTTCATCTTCCAAAGAGTGGCGTTGACATCATGCAAACCTCTACGCACGAAGCCATGGTGAATGTTGATAAGAATGAATATTGCATCACTACCCTTCCGGACGACGTTTCGAAATACAATGTAATTGGCATAGGCCCGGGCATTGGCCTTGAAGAAAAAACAAGATCGCTTTTGCCATCTATCCTGCAATTAAAAAAGCCGTTGGTAATAGACGCCGATGCGTTGAATATAATTGCGGAAAACAAAGAGCTCTTACAACAGCTGCCCGCAGAAACAATCCTCACGCCGCATCCCAAAGAATTTGATCGTTTATTTGGCGAAAGCTCCAACGATTTTGTGCGGATGGAAAAGGCGCAACACGCAGCAACAAAACATAATTGTGTGATCGTTTTGAAAGGACACAATACATTTATTGCTGCTCCGGGAACGAAAGGCTTCTTTAATAATACCGGAAATCCCGGAATGGCGACCGGCGGCAGCGGGGACGTGTTAACCGGGATCGTTACCGGTTTGCTGGCGCAAAAATACAGTGCTTTAAATGCAGCAATTTTGGGTGTTTATTTGCATGGACTTTCTGCAGATATGGCATTGCAATTCAATAGTTTCGAAACGCTCCTACCCTCCGACATCATCAAGTATTTATATAGGGGTTTTAAGAGCATTATAAACGAAAAAAAAGAATAAAAAAAAGTTATTTTTCTGTTGTTTTTTTGTCAAATATCTCTACATTTAACCCCTAGTTAACCTAAGCGGTCTAACTATTTCAGCTTTTGCTTATAAAAACATTCCTGCGAAGGAGAACGATTGCCTGTTCATAGAGATCCCGCTCAAGCAGCGGGATTTTTGTTTCCCCTCGGTAAACAAAAAATCCCGCTGCAATTTGAAAATTTGAAAATATGGGAATTTGAAAATGCTTTCAGTGCGTCTCTCCTATTAATTCATTCCATTCTTGCCGGGCAATCAGTTTTGAATTACTAATGAAAGCTGCACTAAAAGAATTTTCAAATTAGCATATTTTCAAATTTTCAAATCAAAGCGCCATTTTGAAGATCATTTCTTTTAAAAGAGATGCATCAGAGGTACCGGCATCATTAATTCCCAGGCTTTTTAAATTATAATCGTGGAGCAAAAGCAATACTCTTTCGGTTGCTTCGTAATTGTATTTTTGGGCGGCGGCCAGGTAGTCTTTAATAAAGAATGGACTTACGCCAAGAGCTGCGGCGGCAGATTTTTCATCTTTCGATGCTGTGCCATGTAAAATATATAGCTTGCTAAAAAAGTTGTAGATGGAAGGCAGTACCAACTGTATAGGTGCAGCTTTGGGATTACCTTCGAAGTATTGCAAAATTTTCATTGCCTTGCCGAGGTCTTTTTTGGCAATGGCATTCTGTAATTCGAAAACATTATACTCTTTACTTACCCCAATGTATTTTTCAATGTCATCTTCAGTTATATTCTTCCTTTGTGAAAGATTTACGAGTAATTTTTCAACTTCATTATTAATACGGCTAAGGTCATTGCCGATATGATCGACCAATAACATTAAAGCTTTTTGTGATATGGAGTGGCCTTTGGATTCTACAAGCTCATTTGTCCATTGTGGAAGTTGGTTCTCATACATCTTTTTGGTAGTAACCAAAACGGCTTTATCCTTTAATAACTTCGCCAGTTTGCTTCTGCCGTCAACTTTTTTTTCTTTATAGGCTACCACAAAAATGGTTGACTTAAGCGGATTCTCAATATAGTTTTCCAGCTTGTCAATATCCTTCATTTGTTGCGCTTCTTTTAGCAGCACCACCTGTTTGTCTGCAAACATTGGATAGCGCATACAGGCATTTACGACGTCTGCCCAGTTCGCATCGCGGCCGTAAAAAACAGTAAGATTGAAACCAGCTTCAGATTCAGACAGGATGTGATGTTCAGCGTAGTTGATCACCTTATCTATATAGTAATCTTCCTCCCCTTCCAGCCAATATACAGGGCCAAATTTCTTCTGTTTCCAATCCTGAACTATTTTATCTGCAGACATAATTTTTGTTTTATAAAAGCGTTTGCAATTTCAGCTTTTATTGGCGAACTTTCATAAGTGAAAACTCTTATGAAAATATTTTTCCTCAAACCCTTAATGGCATTGAGTTTCAGAGAGTCATATTTTTTGGCATGGTTTTGGAAAAAGGAAAGCTGAACAAAGTTTTAAACCAAAAGTTTTTCGTTTATTCACTAAATCCTGAAAAATAATAACAAAATGAGTAACACTAACTATCCATCAGCAACTCCTCCAAGTCAGTCACCTAAGAAAGATTACCGTGGCCTTATCATCGGTTTATTAGCCCTTGGTTTGATCGGCACTTGGGGTTATTTATTGTGGAACAACAATAAGAATGAACAAGTACACACAGCAGATCAGGCTACTATTACTAAGGTAACAGACGAAAAAAGCGACCTTCAAAGAAACTTCGATGCGTCTCTTGCACGTTTGGATTCAGTAACTGGTAGCAACAACCAATTACAAGGTCAGCTTTCTTCTGCTAACACCGAGATCTCTAAAATGAAAGGTGAGATCCGCAGCATTTTGAATAAGAAAAATGCAACTGCAGCTGAACTTAACAGAGCAAAAGAATTGATCAGCACTTTAAATGGCAAGATCGATAACCTTGAACAAGAGGTTGCTCGTCTTACCCAGGAAAACAAACAACTTGGTACTGATCTTGGCGCAGAAAAAGAGAAGACTACTAAGTTAACAACTGACCTGGCTTCTACTAACGCAGCTAAAGAAGATTTGGCTAAGAAAGTAGATGTTGCTTCTACCTTGAACGCTACAAACATCACTATTACCCCAATCAACGAGAAAGGTAATGGTAAAGAAAAAGTAACCACTACTGCAAAAAGAGTCGACAAATTGGTTATTGCTTTTGATGTTGACAACAGAATTGCACAGTCTGGTAATACTGACATCTACGTTTCAATTACTGGTCCTGATGGCAAACCAATTTCTGTTGAAGCTTTAGGTTCTGGTACATTTGATACACGTGATGAAGGTTCAAAACCTTACACTGCAAAAGTGCCTGTAGAATATGAAGCTGGCAAAAAGAAAAATGTTCAGTTTGCATGGAAACAAAACAGCGATTTCCAACGCGGCGACTACAAAATTGAAATCTACAACAACGGTTTCAAAATTGGTGAAGGCGTTCGTACTTTGAAAAAAGGTGGTTTGTTTAGCTAATATGACAACTAAAGAAATTGAAAAAGCTGGCCTTGTGCCAGCTTTTTTAATTTGAGAATTTGAAGATTTGAAAATTTGAAAATGCGTTCGGTGCGACCCTCTCATTGAAGACAGTCCTCTTGCAGAAAGGCTACCAATCATCAAATTGGCAAACGGGCTTTCTTCGCATCACTCAGATCCCTCGTTCCTCGGGATGACAAGTGAGAGTGTTTGATGCGGCAAATAGCCTTTTATTGTGAGTTGATAAGTCTCATTAATCAGGGTGTTTGATGGAATAAACAAAGACTGCTTGTCATCCCGAGGAACGAGGGATCTGAGTAACTGCACTGTCTTAAAGCAAATCTTTACGATGAGAGACTTCATCGGGAGGCCACTTGCTGAAGACTTCCTTGTTTAGAAAAATCATTTCTGGATTGAATGATTTGATCATTGCTATTTTTTTAGACCTGCTCCACCCCTTGATTTCCTTTTCCCTGGCTATGGCATTCAGTATGTATTGATGTGCTTCGTAAAAAAGAAGATAATAAGTTTTATATTTTCCTGTGAAGCTTCTTTCGTCGTTTCTGTTGAAATAGTGCTCAGCAATTCTTTGCTCCAGGTTATTCGTTACTCCAGTATACAAAACTGTTTTGGTGTAGTTTGTAAGAATGTATACGTGATACGCCTGCATTCTCAATATCATTCCCTTTATTTTAATAGCGATTCCTTATGAATCTTCGTCCTCGCTGTATTGCGGGGAATGATGAGGAAGATGTGTTCTGTGCTTCGACCGTTGCGTGAGGGGAAATTTTTCGTTTATTCAATTACGTTATAGTTGCCAACGATCCAGATTTGAGGTTTCTATGACTTAGGCGGACAAGTCTTTAGGCAAGACCCAGATCCCTCCTTCGTCGGGATGACAAGCTAGACGCTGTTAATATTTCAAGCAGTCTTTTTTTTGTAAGTTGGAATAAAACCCTTGCTAATCAGCGAGCTTCGAAGAAGCTAACCAAGACTGCTTGTCATCCCGAGGAACGAGGGATCTGGGTGATTCCCAAGCGACCAACTTCCGATAATAAAGAAGGCCGCACCAAAAGCATTTTCAAATTCCCTCATTTTCAAATTTTCAAATTGCCTTAGAGCAACGCTCTAAGGCTCGCTCTTCCCACGTTCACGGTCTTGCCATCACCCGGTTTGCGGCCCTCGTACTGGAGGTTTATTTCGAGGTTGTTGGCAAGACGTTTTGTAATGTCGAGTGACCATAAATAGTTTTTGCCGGGCAATAAACCATCAAGCATAGTGTAGCTTACTGTCGTGTTTGTAGGAAACGGATATTTGATACTGTTGAATGTAAATTTTCCCTGGATGGATGTGCTTTGCAGCAAATTGTATTTCACTTCTGAGTTCAGTGAATTCGAAGTATATTTTTCATTATCGCCTATCTGATTTTCGCGATTCATGTATTTGTAGCTGGCAAGAATTCTAAAAGTGGAACTGTGCGTAAAGGTTACGCGTGGCTCTGCAGAGTACTGATCAATACTAAAGTTTCTGTTGTCGAACTTGTTGCTCTCTGTTGTCAGGCGATTGTAACCCTTTTTAAAGTTTGCGTCCAGCGTGATTTTGCGGGTAATGTTCCATCTCGGTTTGAAACCCCACTCTGCTGTTTGGCGACTTTCCAAACCGTAAGTAAGCAGTGCCTTTCCATTGTTGCGAAGATTGGTTACATCAAAGCCCCATTTGGAACTGAACCTGTTATAGGCAAATGTATTTGACCAAATATTTGCCAGCGTCAGCAAGGATGTATCGTTGATCGCTTTGGCAAATGGATTCAACTGAATAAATCCCTGCGCAATTTCTTTCTTCGAAATTTGAAGCGATGACTGGAAGTTAATGTTTGACAGCACTTTCTTAAAGCCATGCCTGTTTTTTGGGTCAATTATTGAGCGCGGATTTAGTGAAATGGCATAGTTAAAAGTGTTGTAGTTGGCTTTTACAAATTCATTGGTGGGCGTAAATATGCGAATGTATTTTGCCTGGTCCTGGAACTGCGCGAGTTCAAATTCATTCAGCTGTTGCACGCCATCATTGTTATAATCGATCCATGTGTATTGTCCTTGTCCGGCAGGCACTTCGAGGTAAGCGTAATCTCTTTTTTGCTCCTGTCCGGCACCAACTTCATACAAAATATTTCCGGATGCAAAGCCTTTCCAAACACTTGCCTGGTATTCAGCTCTCGCGAGCAGGCTTTCATCCGCAGTTTGCGACGTAATGTCTTTTTGCAATACATCTAGTTTGCGATAAGTTGCATTGACCCGCAATTGATTCTTTGGATTTTTCAGCAGGTCCGCAAATACGTTGATGTTGTTGCTTCTGTCGGCGCGTTTAAGATCTTTTCCATAGGGATAAGAATCTGTGCGGTTGAAATAAGTAATGCCCCATTTATTATACTTGCTTTCGTCTGATTTCAAATACGCCTGTATGGTTTGAAAAGAAAAACTGTTGGAGTTGATCGTGTCGGAAATTTTATTTCTGATTTCATTGTGTTCAAGCGAATAACTCGCGCCAATAACATAATTCCTCATTTGCTTCAAGAGTTTTGAAACATCGAAAGTCGGACGGAAGAAATAGCCTTTGTCAGTAGACGAAACAGAATTGGTGATATTGATTTGGTTATTAAAACGGAACCCTTTTATGTCTTGCTGTTGTGTAAGAATATTTCGCACACCATTAAAACCATCGCTTCTGGTGTAGGAATTGAAATCGTAACGAAGCCTGTTGTTCATTTTGTCCTGCAATTCTGTTCCTGCAGTAATGAAGGTTTCTGTGGCAGGGGTTGTAAGCAATGGAAGTCCCCAATCCCTTGTGTACTCTACATTCCGGAGCCTTTCAATAGGTTGAAACTGTGCCTGCACCCACTCTATTCCCGCATTGGAAACAAGTTGCAGTTTTTTATCTGCTCTGCTTTTTAGCGGATGCACATCTTTGATCACAAATTTTCCCGCATATCCATTGTCGTTACCTTTATCTTTTTGCGAAAATAAGTTGACATCGTAATGGCTATATGCCATTTCACCGGTAACAGTTGTATGTTTTGATATGTTGTAGTCTGCTCCAACTGTGACCACAGATTGCTTTTTTGGTGTAACCAAAAAACTCGCCGCTTCAAAATTTCCCTGTGGCACACCGTTCAGCGGCGCCACCCACTTGTACACTTTTCCGTTGGCGCCATTTAAATCAGGAATATAGTTGCCGCGATTAGTACCTACTTCAGTGAACGACAAATTGTATTTGGCGCTATCAGGACTTATGGAATACACGTAAATACTATCGTGTCTGCCATCATGCAATGTATCGATCCTTGCGTACAATATTTTGTTGGCACTAAAGGTGTCGAGCGTTGCAACGGGATAAAACGCGAGATTGGTGCTATCTCCTATGGCATTTAAAAAATGCTTTTGTGTGCTGTCAAGCGATTGATTGATCGGAGAATTTTTTGCATCGCCATTGCTATAGGCAGCCACGCGCAGCTTGAGTTTATTGTTGAAATTTGTTTCGTTGGATAGATACAAATTCGTGTTCAGATAATTTCTATCCGCATATTCAAACTCAACCTGGATGCGGCTGTCCTTTGTGATCATTCGCCTTGGCGTAAAGGTCAGTTCTGCTGTATTGTAGTTGATAATGTAGTCCTGGTCCTCGCCGCGTTGCAAGAGTATTCCGTCGAGAAATACTTTTTCGGTTCCACCTAAAATCACAAAATAGAATTCATTGTTGGCGCCCTGTAACCTGTACGGGCCCTGATTTCCCTCCTGCCCCTGGAAAACGTTTCTCGTGAATTTTCCTTTGGCAATGGAACCGCTTACCAGTATGGTGTTTGTTATGCCCGGCGCCAGTTTGCCGGTATTTTCAAACGTTGCACCCTGCAGGCGTTTGTAGAAATTGAGGAAATAGTTTTTGTTTTGCCGCAGGTCAATATCACCCAGGCTAAGCTGCCAGCCATTCTTTTTAAACTGTAGAAAAACGCGGTCAAACTCATTCAATTGTTGTGTTGTTCCGTCAGGTTGAATCGGAATATTGTTATCAGTGATGGCCGCGAGAATCTGAATACTGTCTGCCAGATAGCCGCTCAGCTGAAGGTTGAGGTTTGAAGTAACCACCACGTCCTGGCTATTGCCAAACGAGATGCCACGGCCAAAACTACCGTTATATGTAAGATTACCAAAGTTGAAAAAGTTGTTTGCATTTTTATCTGCCTCGCCGGTAATGTAAGGTTTTGCCAAAAAGAAATTGATAAGGCTGTCGTAATGCATGTGGCTGGCCACTGCGTTCAGTTTGGCCGGAAATACGCGATACACCATAACAAGCGTATCTATCGGCGGCTTTTGTTTCCATGTTAAAGTCGCGTTGACAAAGTCAACGGTAAAGCTGCTATCCGGAACGCCCAAAATATGCACGCTGTTAGGAACAACACTTAGAGAATCGAATGGCACAACCGAGCCCTTTACAGTAATTGTTTTCTTGCGCAGATTGGAGATGTTCTTTCCCGCGGGAACCTGGCCAAAGCTGGAACTCATCGCAAAAAAAATCAATATTACAAAAAGCAGTTGTTTCATACAGGCTTTTGAAAGTTGCGCAATATTGCCTGAGGCATTACCTATAAAACGTGGATATTTGAAATTACTGCTTATTTAAAAGGAATTTGCTGCAAAATATTGTTTATGAGGAAACAAACACGAATTAATAATTAATAATTAATAATTAAGAATTAATAGGGCTGTAAAAGGTTTGTTTGAATATCCATTAGGTGCTATTCGACATGTTAGCGAAGCGCATGTCGAATGACAGATAGCGCGGATTTCTAATCCGCAAGGGCAAAGGATTGAAAATCCTTTTTATCTCTGGTTCGACATGCGCTTCGCTAACATGTCGCACAGCGAAAATTCTCGACTGCTACAAAAAAATCGCAGCTGCCTCAATTTCTAACTCCTAACTCCTAGTTCCTATTTGTGCATCGGCGTATCTGCCCTTAACATGCTGTCCCTTCGCATTGTATCTGTGCTCATATTTGACGGATTGGTGGGGCTTGCGTTACTGTTTTGATAAGAAGAATCTATGGTAGAATTCATGCTACTGTCTGACATGCTGTTGCTATTATCTCTGTCATTATTATTACCACAATGGGCCAAAGCTATTCCCAAGATAATCGTAGATATTCCAATTGCTTTTTTCATAAAATTTAAATTTTGTGTTGCTAATCAATTTTATTGCTTGATGATATTCATGAAAAATGCATTCCTCGTAAATTTCATAAAAAAAGGAGTTGATAATAGTGTGAAAATTAGATAGTTAAAAGGCTTGTTTATTAAAACAAACCAAGTGGCTTTTTTGTAGATATATTGTATAAAAAACTCCACTACGGCTTGGTTTAGCTGCTAATGGGAACGGTTTTTTAAGTTGTACTTAAAGACGATTGCGAAATTTTAAAATTGAATTTGTATGTCCAAAAAGCCATTGCCAAACGAAAAAAAGGTCAGCAATGATAAAAGTGTGACCGAAAAAAAAGAAGAAGAAATATTTCGTCAGGAAACCGATCTCGACATGAAGATCAGTCTGGAGCGCCGCAAAAAGGGGCTGCCTGATGAGGGATTAAAAACGCCTGATAATTTTAATGAAGATCATAGCATGGACAAGAACGTTCTATGAATTGAAAATTGAAAGTTGAAAGTTGAAAATGCTGTCGGGGCGAATCGCATTCGCCCTTTAATCAGTTGAAACGATTGAAACTTGAAGATGAGCCTAAATTGGGTAGCACCGTTGAACATCGTTACACCCTAGGAATTTTCCATTTTCAACTTTCCATTTTCAATTTCCCGTTAAATACTATCTTCGCGTGATAACCAGACAGTTAGTGCTACACTACTGCAATCCGATGTCCTACCCTTACGAAAACAACCTGGACTTAATTATGCCCCAAACACCAAAGCTAGCGGGAAGTGGTTTCAAAGCATTTCTCGTGATGATTTTTTTATCGGTTAGCGTCTTTTCTCAGGCGCAGTTTTCAATGACCGAAACCTTTGCAAACAACAGTATTTCTCCCAATCTTATTATAGGCAATAATGCAGCACTGACTGCAGCTTCAGGTATTGATCCCGCGGGCCAGGGCTGGCTTCGATTGACTAACGCCATAGGCCAGAGCGGCTACTGCTATATCGATAAAAATATCCCTTCAGGTCTTGGGGTATTGGCCGAATTTGAATTCAAGGCATGGAGCACGTCATACGATCCAAATGCGGATGGGTTTTCAATGTTCTTATTCGACGCCAATTATGGACCGGGCACATTTAGCATCGGATCGCCCGGTGGCGCACTTGGTTATATCGGAGTTTCGGGAGGATATATTGGTATTGGCCTGGATGAATTTGGAAACAACTCTAATCCGCTTGCAATAAGCGATGTAAGTGCTCCGGGATTCACATCCCAGGCGATAACCGTTCGTGCACCAACTTCGCAAAACAATGTTTACCTCACTGGTACAGGCGCCAATCTTGCAAACACGCCGCTTGCAGGAACTGCATTGGGTTTTGGCTATTCGGGCACTGGTCGGCCTGCTGATAATGTTTACTATCGCAAGGTTCGTATAACGGTAGCGCCAATAGGTGGTCTGTACCAAATAATTGTGGCTTTGCAAACCAGCCCCAGTGGTACAATGACCAATGTTTTAACGACTACGACAGCCACTCCGCCGCCTGCTAACCTAAAGATTGGTTTCGCTGCATCAACCGGTTCCTATTGGGCGAATCATGAAATACGCAATCTTACGGTTACTACTCCCGGTGGAGTGCGTGCTGAAAAAACGGGCCCGCAATTATTTAAAAATAACGACAATGTAAGCTATAAGGTTAAGGTGTACAATGATGGTTTCACACCGCAAGCAGGGATTGCTTTTACAGATAGCTTGCCCACAGGTTTTCAATTTGGTTCCATCGCATTTGACAACGCCGGAAATCCTGGAAATAATTTTGACGTCAATGCAGGATCGGTTATCAATCATGTGTACACGAACAACTCACTCGGACTGGGCGTCGGCAGCTATGGCATTGTTACCATCAATGGCACGATGACCCTGACGGATAGCACAACAAAGCAAATGAGGAACACAGCTATTGCCAAATCCCCTGCTGGTGTTATCGATCCGGATTTGATAAATGATACTTCGAGATACACCAGTTATCGTGTGCCGTTTGTCAATAGTAAAGACATCTCTATTTGTAGCGGAAACAATATTGGTTTAGCACTTGTGACAATGGCAGGAGCCCAGTTAAACTGGACCGTAAGCTCTACCGGCAGCGTGACGGGTGCTGCTGCAGGATCAGGAACTGCGGATGCTTCGGGCAAATTTACATTGAGCCAAACAGTAACCAATACAGGTACAACACCTGCATTGGTTAAGTACACCATTACGCCCTCTTATGTACATACGCTCGCAGATGGTTCTACTTTAACTGCCACGGGAAGTCCGGTGGAATCGACAGTAACAGTAAACCCAACACCTGCCACACCAACCATTACACAGACACCGGTTTGCGAAGGCGCAGACCAAATTTTCAAAGCGAGTAGTTCAACCCCCGGTGTTAGCTACAACTGGACAGGGCCAAAACTTATAATAATAAATGAACAAGCTATTCTTCAGGATGCGACGCCTAATAACACCGTTTATAGTGTTTCCGCGACTTTGAATGGATGTACCTCCCCGGCCGCAAGCACAACGCTACAATTAAAACCAGTACCTGCGGTGCCAACCATTACATGGACACCCGTTTGCGAAGGCGCTGACGAAGTGCTTACTGCGAGTAGTGTAACAGCCGGAGTAACGTACAATTGGACAGGCGCAAAACCGCTGACAGTAAATAATAATCAGGCCACGATCAAAGCCGCGACAACCGCAGATAACGGAACCTATAGTGTTACGGCTACTTTGAGCGGATGTACTTCTCAGCCCGGAACGGCAGATGTTGTAATTAAGCCTGTGTCCATTGGATTGGCTGCTGACTACAACGGTGGACAGGGCAGCATTTGTGACGGAAATGATTTGTTGCTTTGGGCCGCATCCGGTACTCCAGGTGTGACTTATAATTGGACAGGACCAAATGGTTTTACTTCAAATTCGGCCACGCCAACGATTGAAAAAGCGAGTCTTTCTGCTGCAGGAATCTACAAGATTACTACGACGCTTAATGGTTGCACTTCCAAAGCAGCTGATCTGAATGTGGTAATCAATAAAAACCCGTCTGTATCAGTAAATAAAAAAGATGTGACTTGTCAGGGAAGATCAGATGGAAGTATTACTTTGATTGTTACCGACGGACTAGCTCCATACTCATACAAATGGAACAATGGAACCAATCAACAAACGCTTGCGAATCTTCCTGTTGGTAAATACAATGCGCTGGTAACGGATGCAAATGGTTGCTATACCAATACGCCTTCTATTGTGGTAAATGATGGTGTGGCTCCTCCTCCGACTGCTGTTGCAGACAATCTGGAGGCATGCCAGGGTGCTGGATATCTAACACTAAGTGCTGAGGGCACGAATTTGCAATGGTACAATAACGATGGAACCTCGTTGTCATCTGCGCCGCGTGTCAGCAAGGGTACTCCAAATTCTTACAGCTATTATGTTAGCAGTAAAGATGCATCTGGTTGTGAAAGTGTAAAAACGCTGATTACTGCTTTGATCAAACCGGTTCCGGAAATAACTGCCGTAAACAAACAGGAGGCTAACTGTAATGGTTATGCGAAAGGAAGTTTTGAAGTGTTGGTTGAAGGTGGATGTAAAAATACAGGTTATTCCTTTTCATTGCTAAACACCACACAATCCCAGCCCAGCTCGACCTTTACAAATGTTGCTCCGGGCAATTACACTGTGCAGGTCACTGATGCATGTGGTTGTTCGGTAACGCAAAGTTTGGCAATGACAGTAAAAATGATTGATTGTGATTTGCAATTGCCAAACGCATTTACTCCGAATAACGATAACAAGAACGATATATTCAGACCAACGAGCTGGGGAATTGTATCTGATTACAAGTTGCAGATATACAACCGCCAGGGTCAGTTGGTGTTTCAAGGCACAAGGCCGGAAGACGGATGGGACGGCACTATCAGGGGAATGGTACAGTCCGAAGGAACCTACATATGGCTGCTAAACTATAAAAACGCCAACGGAGAATTGCGTAATTTGAAAGGAACTGTGGTGTTGTTGAAATAGCCGTTAATTTGAAAATTTGAAGATTTGAAAATTTGAAAATTCGTTCCCGGCTAGTTTTCTTATTTGACTTGATATTATTCAAATATGAAGAAAGCTTCGACAGGCTCTATCCGACAGCATAACAGAGTGTCAGGCTGAGCTTGTCGAAGCCTTCTTACACTTAAAGAATTACAAACAATCACGCGATTGCTGCACCCAAAGCATTTTCAAATTTTCAAATTCCCAAATTTTCAAATTGAAAAAAAGCCGCTTATGCGGCTTTTTTTCTTTTCGGTTTCTGCGCTGCTTCCAACGCTTTGCTTAGATTTTGAAACGTTGGCTTTTCTGTGAAAAGCTCACCGTTGATGAAAAATGTTGGTACGTCTTTAACTCCTTTATCTAATCCTTCCAACAGATCGTTTCTTACCGTCCAGCCATACACTGAATCCACGAGTTTTGGTAAGAGATTTTTGTCTGTAACACCTGCGTCACGTGCATACTCCTTCAGGCTGATGGTGCCGAGGGTGCGGTGATAACGGAACAACAGGTCATGCATTTCCCAGAATTTTCCTTCCTGGGATGCCGCCACTGCTGCTTCTGCCGCCTTGTGGGCACGCTGGTGTATTTGTGTTAAAGGAAAGTGACGATAATTAAACCTGAGTTTTCCTTCGAATTCCTCAAGTAATTGTTTAACCACATCATGCGCCTTTAAGCATTCATCGCTTTCATAGTCGCCAAACATCACAAGGCTTAACGGCGCTTTGGCATCGCCCGTCCACACATTTTTCGGTTCTATTATTTCAACCGTTTCTTTTTGTTTCATAGCCATGCTCCTTTTTTTAATGATTGAATAACTGAATAGACTGAATAAACTGAATGTTCATATTCAAATAGACACTTCGACCTTCAACCACTCAGTTTATTCAGTCCATTCAGTTATTCAGTTTATTTTATAGAAAAGCAAAACCGCCTATCCGGCGGCTCTGCATGTATTTTATTTGACTGGTTCTTTTACATCGTTTCTAAAGACCACTACTCCATCAAATACATCGACCAGAACCGGATGCGTTTTGTCTACATCGCCGGCGAGTAATTTCTTACTCAGCGGGTTTACGATTTCTTTTTGAATGAGCCTTTTCAAAGGTCTCGCACCAAACTGAGGATCGTAGCCTTGTTCGGCAAGGTATTCCAACGCATAGTCACTAAATTCAAGATCTACGCCGCTTTGAGCCACCAGTTTTTTCAAACCGTTCAACTGGATCTTCACGATTCCCTTAATGTTGTTTTTCAACAACGGATGGAACATGATGATCTCATCCACGCGATTCAAGAATTCAGGTCTTATTGTTTGCTTCAACAAATCCATTACTTCGTCCTTCGTTTTTTCTACCAGATCGTCTATGTTTCTTTCGTTCACATCTTCGAAGTTTGCCTGAATCAGATGGCTACCAATATTGCTTGTCATAATGATAATGGTGTTTTTGAAATCCACCACGCGGCCCTTGTTATCGGTCAGGCGGCCATCATCCAGCACCTGCAACATAATGTTCCAAACATCAGGGTGAGCCTTTTCAATCTCATCCAACAATACCACGCTATAAGGTTTGCGTCGCACCGCTTCTGTCAATTGTCCGCCCTCATCATAACCCACATAACCCGGAGGCGCACCAACGAGACGGCTCACTGCATGTTTTTCCTGGTACTCACTCATGTCTATTCTAGTCATCATGTGCTCGTCATCAAACAGGTAATCTGCCAATGCTTTTGCCAATTCTGTTTTACCCACACCTGTTGTACCAAGGAAAATAAATGATCCAATTGGTTTTTTAGGATCGTGCAATCCGGCACGGCTCCTTCTTATTGCATCTGCTACAGCAGTGATTGCTTCCTCCTGTCCTACCACACGTTTATGCAATTCATCTTCCAGGTTCAGCAATTTCTCACGCTCTCCCTGCATCATTCTTGATACCGGAATGCCCGTAGCTTTTGCCACACTTTCAGCAATATCATCTGCATCTACTTCCTCTTTCATCAGTCTTGAATGCTGGCTGATGGTATTCAGTTCATCCGTGAATTGCTGAATCAGTTTTTCCTGTTCTTTCACTTTGCCGTACCGTATTTCGGCCACTTTACCATAATCACCTTCACGTTCTGCACGATCAGCTGCCAGCTTCAGGTTTTCCACTTCTGCTTTCGCATTTTGCACTTTCTCTACAAGATCCTTTTCTTCCTTCCACTTAGCTTTATAAGTATCGCGTTCTACGGAAAGATTGGCTATTTCCGTATTCAGTTCTCTTAATTTTTCTTCGTCGTTCTCACGTTTGATCGCTTCTCTCTCAATTTCCAACTGACGGATTTGTCTTTCGAGTTTATCCAGTTCTTCCGGCATGGAGTTCATTTCCAGCCTCAGTTTTGCGGCACTTTCATCTATTAAATCGATAGCCTTGTCCGGCAAAAAACGATCTGTTATATAACGGTTGGATAATTCCACCGCTGCAATGATTGCTTCGTCTTTAATACGCACATGGTGGTGCGTTTCGTATTTGTCCTTGATACCTCTGAGGATAGAAATCGCATCTTCCACAGTAGGTTCGTCGATCATTACTTTTTGGAAACGGCGCTCCAGTGCTTTATCTTTTTCAAAATACTTTTGATATTCATTGAGCGTTGTGGCACCTATTGCTCTCAGCTCACCACGAGCCAAAGCAGGTTTCAAAATGTTGGCGGCATCCATCGCACCTTCGCCACCACCGGCGCCCACCAGCGTGTGAATTTCATCAATAAACAAAATGATCTCACCATCGCTTGTGCTCACTTCTTTTACAACGCCTTTCAATCTTTCTTCAAACTCACCTTTATATTTTGCACCTGCGATCAGTTGTCCCATATCAAGAGCATAAACAATCTTGCTCTTTAAGTTTTCCGGCACATCGCCATTTACTATGCGCATGGCCAAACCTTCTGCTATCGCGGTTTTACCAACACCTGGCTCACCTACGAGCAGCGGATTGTTTTTAGAACGGCGCGACAAAATGTGCAGCGTTCTTCTTATTTCTTCATCACGACCGATAACAGGATCAAGTTTTCCCTGACGACCAAGTTCGTTCAGGTTCTTTGCGTATTTGTTCAAAGTATTGAACTGCGATTCCTGTGTTTGAGAATTCACAGTAGATCCTTTACGCAGGTCTTTCACTGCGGCAATCAAACCTTTTTCTGTAAGACCTGCATCTTTCAGCAATTTTGCAGTATTGTCATTGCCCTGCAAAATTGCGAGCAGCAAATGCTCGACGCTTACAAACTCATCGCCAAATGTTTTAAGATTGGCGCCTGCACGCAACACCACATTGTTAGCATCTTTGCTAATGGATTGCGCGGGTTCACCACCTTGCATTTTGGGCAATCGCTGAATGCTCTCATTCAGCTTTGTTTCTACATGGTTTATGTTTACGTTGTTTTTCTTCAACAGGAACTCCACGGGGGAATCCTGGTCCCTCAATAAAGCCTGTAGCAAATGCTCGGTTTCAATGTTTGGATTGTTGTCGTTAAATGCCAATTGTTGCGCCTGCGCAATTGCTTCCTGTGCTTTAATTGTAAAATTGTTCAAATTCATAACCGTTCTTTTTTTTAGCGTTCATGTTTGGATTTTCCGGCTTGACGGCCGGAAGCATGAGCGTTGTTTATGAATGGTCAATTGTGAATCGTGAATGGGCGGTTGAGTGTAAAAGAACCTGACGAAACCGGAACCGTATTCTCGATTCATGTTTCACCATTCGCGATCGCCTAAAAAAACATGCCAATCAGCTGATTTTCACATTTGATTTACATACTTTTAAATTGATCAACACGTTCTTTGTTTATCAAAAAACATACAACAAAAAGAAAGGTTTTAATACCCAGTAAATATGTCACAAAAATCACACAACATGCGACGTTATTGCAGTACAGCATTGATTTTCATGCTATTTTTTCAGGTTGTCAGTGCCCAGACCAAACCGAAAAAGGATCTGCCGCTTCCGTCGCCCTATAACTTTTCAGCGCTTGATGAGGCCATTAAAAACAACCAGAAGGTACTTGGTGAAAATTCAGTGGTACTTATCTATAAAGACAGCCTTATTTATAGAACGGTGACGGGGGAAATGAAGGAAGATGCGCAGGAGCCCATCGCCAGTTGCAGCAAATGGCTGACGGCTGCTGTAGTGATGACATTTGTGGACGAGGGAAAAATTTCGCTGGACGATGAGATGAATAAATACATTTCTTCCTTCGGTGCTTACAGTAAGGGGAACATTCGCATAAAAGATTGTCTCTCTCAGACTACGGGAATTGAATCTGATAAAAGCATTCTTGCTCGCATGGCAGAGAAGAAAAAATACACTTCGCTCGAAGATGAGGTAAATGCAATTGCTGCGAAAAAAGACATTGTAGACAGACCGGGCAAACAATTCTTTTACGGAAATGTAGGTTTGGATGTTGCAGCAAGAGTATGTGAGATCGTAGCTAAAAAACCTTTTGAAAGATTGGTTAAGGAAAGAATAACCGGGCCGCTTGGCATGCGCAAAACAACTTTTACGGACGACAACGGAAATGCAGTGGACCCTTCTGGCGGAGCAAAATCTTCTGCGAAAGATTACCTGATATTTCAAGAGATGTTGCTGAACAAAGGCATGTACAACGGCAAACGCATTTTATCGGAAGAATCTGTTGCGTTGATGTGCAAAGCGTACACCACTCCTGAAATGATCAAATACGCTCCTAAAGTGGCGCAAGGATACAACTATGCGCTGGGTGCATGGGTCCAGGAAGCAGATGAAAGCGGCAAACCAACTGTATTGGCTTGTCCCGGCCTCTTCGGCACATGGCCCTACATTGACCTCAAAAGACATTATGCCTGCATCATCTTCACCAAAAGCCTCCTCGGCGAGCAGAAGAGAGATGTGTATTTGCAGTTTAAGGAGGTGATAGACCAGGCGATAGATGGCAAATAATCTTTGTTAATTGAAAATTGAAAGTTGAAAATTGAAAATGGAGAGAAGGAACGCGGATTTTTATGGTTGTCACGATTTATTAAGGTTAAGAAAAATCATGACAAATCATCAAAATCATAACAATCTGCGTTCTCACTCATTTTCAATTTTCAACTTTCAATTTTCAATTAATTGTCCTTGGCACAACTTTTTAGCATACACTCCCAAATAGCTGTGTCATGAAAGAAAAATCAACAAAAGCGCCGGATACAAGCGATAACAAATTAGCGGATAAATATGCGGGTAAAGATTTACCCGATAGTGAAAAAGACAGGAAAGAAATGGAGGAAGAAGAAACAACTATCGACTTGCCGGATGTGAAAGATATACCGGGTCAGGAACATGTACACGTGCCGCATTTTGGAGAATACGGTGATACAACGATTTCATCGAAAGATGAAGAAGGTGGTGATCTTTTTGATGAAGACGATGATGATGATACGGATGACGAAAGCAACGTGAGCAAAACGGAACGAAAACTCTTGCAAAAAGCAGCTGTTCAAACACCCGGAGATGAAGATGAGGCTGCCGTCCGTGCCGCAGCACTCGACCGTACCGATGAAGACGGAACCCCGTTAGAAGAATCAAATCTTTTGAAGGACCGTTTTGGTGAGGACCTCGATCTTCCGGAAGCAGAAGAAGTCACAGATGAAGATGAAACTGCGGAAGATGATGAAGAAGAGGATATTTAGACTCGCAATAGGAAAATAAGATGCGGCTTTCGGGCCGCATTCTTATTTTAGGGATGTTATGTTTCTGTTCTGTAGAGACGCGTTGAACGCGTCTCCCGAAAATTTCGGTGTTGCAATTGCCAATGCGTGCTATTTCTGCGGCATTCGTTTGGGTGCCGCAGGAGACGCGTTCAACGCGTCTCTACGGGTTCGAAATGCCATATTCCTCCATTTTTCTGTACAACGTCGTTAGGCCAATATTCAGCAATTCTGCCGTTTTTGTTTTATTGCCTTTGGTAAGCAGCAGTACTTTTTGGATATGCACTTTTTCGACTTCATTCAATGACAATGGCGAGGCACTTTCTGTTTGTGGATGCGCTATTTCAAAAGGCAGATCATCTACGGTAATTTGATTTGTATCGCAAAGAATACATGCACGTTCAATGACGTTTCTCAACTCCCGGATATTGCCCTTCCAGCGATAGTTTTTTAACAACAACAAGGCATCTTTTTGAATGCCTTTGATGATCTTTTTCGTTTTCGCAGCAAAGCGTTGGATGAAAAAACTTGTCAGCGCTTCGAGGTCTTCTACCCTTTCGTTGAGCGATGGAATATTGATAACGAAAGTGGCCAGCCTGTAAAACAGATCGGCACGAAAACCTTGCGCATCTATTTCCTTTTGAAGGTCACGGTTGGTGGCTGCAACTATGCGCACATCGACAGTCAGGGGTTTTGTTTCCCCAAGCTTTGTGAAGGTTTGTGTTTCCAATACCCGCAACAATTTTGCCTGCAGTTCAACCGGCATCTCTCCTATTTCATCGAGAAACATAGTACCCAGGTGCGCTTCTTCAAAGAGTCCTTTTTTATCTTTGTCCGCACCGGTGAATGCGCCTTTTTTATGCCCGAATAATTCGCTTTCCAGTAGCTCTTTTGGAAATGCGCTGCAATTGATTGCGACGAAATTTTTGTTTTTTCTGTTACTGCTATAATGAATGGATTGGGCAAACAACTCTTTACCCACGCCGGTTTCGCCGGTTATTAAGACTGTGGTGTCGGTTCCTGCAACTTTTTTCGCCAATTTTATAGAGCTCAGAATGGCTGGAGATGTTCCTATGATCTGGTCAAAACTGTAGTGGTCATTGAGCTTTGCCTGCAGGTTGTAAACCTGCTTTTGTAGCTGTACTTTATCTACTGCGCGACTAAGTGCGGGAATGATTTTGTCGTTGTCATCGCCTTTTACAAAATAGTCAAACGCGCCGCGTTTCATAGCTTCAATGCCGTCGTGGATGGTGGCAAATGCCGTCATGACAATGATTTCAGCCGCCGGCAAATATTTTTTCGCTTCCGGTACAAGGTCTATACCATTGCCATCGGGAAGCTTCACATCGGTGAGAATGATGTCAATCTCAGCATGTTTCTGCATCAGCTGGAGACCTGTTTTGTAGTCTTCTGCCTGTATTACATGATATCCTTCCAGTCCGATTATCCGGGCAAACAAGTGCCGTAGTTTCTCTTCGTCGTCGATGATTAGTATGGTGCCTGACATAGATCAAAGCTAATTTGAAAATTTGAAAACGAAATCAATTTGAAAATTTGAAGATTTGAAAATTTGAAAATGGATGGAGCTCGAATGTTCAACGCCTAACGCGTACGCAAGCTGACCAATAGAATCTCAGCAGTTGAAGAGTGCGACGCAACGAAAGTCCAATCAAGTCCCAAACGCCCGGCCCATAATTGAATAATAGAATAACAGAATAACTGATTTTTCCAAAGCATGATCGACCTAAAGAATTTTCAAATTTTCAAATTTCCACATTTTCAAATTATTCTCCCCGGCACGATTTTTTTACCTCTTATCTAAACCGCAGATGAAGATATATTTACTTTGTTTAGTGACTTTATTGGCATTCACTTCCTATCGAAAAACCGAAAAATCCGGCTCATTAAAAGTGACCTTGACGGGCATGAGAAACGACAAAGGAACCGTGCTGGTTGGTTTGTATAAGACCGAAGACGGTTTTCCGTTTAATGCTGTAAAGGCCTTTAAAGGTGCGAAGGCTGAGATTAAGGACGGAAATGCAGCCGTGGATTTCGAGGATGTTCCATCAGGAGTGTTTGCCATAGCGGCATTACATGATGAAGACAATGATATGCAAATGGCAAGAAAACCAAACGGTTTGCCCAATGAAGAATATGGATTTTCGAACGATGCGAAAGCAATCTTCGGGCCTCCAAAATTCGACAAGGCCAGTTTTGAACATACTGGCGCCCAGGTCATTTCTATTAAAATGAAAATTTGATGGTAACTATTATTAGCGCAGCTTTTGTCCAAAGTGTAGTTTGATAATGCTAATAATAAGTTTAATGGCCGTGCCGTAAAACGGAGGGAGAAAGCCTGCGAGGCTGGATTCCTTCGTTTTTTTTAATAACTGAATAACTGAATGACTGAATAACTGAATGCTAATATTTGGAAAGTCTTTTCGACGTTTACCACTCAGTTATTCAGTTATTCAGTTATTGCTCTATGCTCTTGGTAATTCAAATGCAAACACACTTCCTTTTCCTTCTTCGCTGTCTACCCATATCCTGCCGCCTTGTGAGGTGATGAAATCCTTCGCTATGGCCAGTCCAAGGCCGGTGCCGGATTTGATGTCGTCTTTTGTTTTATAAAATTTTTCAAAGATGCGGCTTTGCTCTTCTGGTGAAATGCCTTTGCCAAAATCCTGCACACGAAATTCTACTTTGCTGTCGATACTTTTTATGGAGGTGATGATTTTTGAGGGAGTTGATGAATACCTGATCGCGTTGGTGAGCAAGTTGGTCAATACCCAGGTTGTTTTTTCCGCATCCGCTTTGCAATACAATTCTTCGTTGCCGTCTTTTATTATTTCAAGCGCGATCTGCTTTTGCGTGGCTTGCATTTGTACGGATTGCAAAGCGAAGTCAAGCACTTTGTTCACGTTTACCGATTGTATGTTCAAACGGATATTTCCTGTTTCCACTTGCGAGAGGTCGAGTAGCTCTCCTACTATTTTCACCAGCCGGTTTTTATCGTCTTTAATATGTTCCACCAGTTCATGCTGTTCGTCATTGAGATTGCCGGTGCGTTGATCTTTCAGCAATTTCAATGAAAGGTCAATAGACGCAAGCGGGGTTTTTAATTCGTGTGAAATGGTGGCTATGAAATTCGTTTTGGCCAGGTCCAGTTCTTTGTAAGGTGTGATGTTTTTAAACACAATCACGCGGCCGGTTTTTTGTCCTTCCTGTGTGATGTCGTTGATTTCTTTAGTAAAATAATTCTCTTTATTTTCCACCACTATCTTGAAAGGTGTGCCGTTATTTTCCTGCAGTAAAAATCTGAACAAGTCATTTCTTCTGCTTACTTCTTCTTGCGATTTGTTGATTACGTCGGCCTCTTTTAAATTCAATAATTGCAATGCTTGTTGATTGGCAAACAAAACTTTTCCGCTCACATCAATACCGAGGCTGGCGTCTTTCATTGTTTGGATAACTGTTTCCGCTCTCTGCTTTTCAAACAAGATCGTGGCGAGATTGCTATGCTCGTATTCATCGAGTTTTTCGGCCATTGTGTTGAAAGCCTGCGCGAGTTCCCCAAATTCATCTTTTCGATTAATGTGCAGACGGTATTTGTAATTCTTGTCAGACAAGGCTTTGATTGCCTCATTGAGCTTTGAGATGGGCCCGGAAACGTAAGAAGGAAAATTGGCTAGGAAAGTGAATGATAATAGAAAAACCACCGCTCCTAAAACAGTTATGATGGTGATGGCTTTGCTTGCAGTTTGCTGCGCCTGTTTATTCTTCCGGTCAATCGCCTGCATGTTGAGGGCCAAAACTTCCTGTATATGATTTTCTATTTCATTTTTCAGTACTGGAAATTTTTCTTTTGCTGATTTAAATTCTTCGAATGCACTTCGGATATGTGCAGTAGCCGGAGCTTCGCCCACTTCAGTCGCATTCTTTTCTTCGAGTTCTAATTGTTGCTCAAACTTGCGTATGGCATTCGAGTCCTTATCCATCATCACCAACTGCTGTTGCATAGAGTGACAGTAAGACAAACTTTCATAGTTATCTTTAAGAATTACGTTTGCATCATGACTTAATGCCGTTAAAAAATAAGCGGCGGTTCCACCTACTATCAGCAAGAGTAGAAACAAAAAAGCAACGCCTGTAATTATTTTAGTTCGTAAGCGATTCATGATAAAATGATAAGATCAATGTCGTTCAATGACAATGTACGGAGTAATTGTTTGAAAACACTTGTTTGCAAAATTATCTGGAATAAATTCATGTGCGGCTTTCCAATGGTAACCGTTGTAACTTTTTTTTCAATGGCTATTTGCATAATCGCTTCCGCAACGTGTTCCTCTTTTATCTGTATTACTTCGGCGCCAAGTTCAGTGGCGTTTTTGAAGTTGTTAATGAGGTGCCGTTGTTTGTCCAGCGGAATTTTATCCATGCTTTCCCGCCTCGTCTGCACATAGAGCACATACCATTTTGAGTTGTAGTAAGAAGCCAGTCTGGCCGTTTTGCGAATGATCTTTTGCGATGTAAGATGATTGCTGGAAATACAGGCCAGGAACCTTTCATGGCGCAGCGATTTATCCCGCGTTACTTCTACATCCACCTTCCGTTCTACCTGTCCGGCAACTTCTTTCAGGGCCAATTCCCGCAACTGCAATATCTTTTCCGGTTTAAAGAAATTCTGCAGCGCATGCTGCACTTTGCTGTTGTCGTAGATCTTGCCTTCTTTCAATCTTGTGATCAGTTCTTCGGCTGTAAGATCGATGTTCACTACTTCATCGGCTATTTGAAGAATGGTGTCAGGAACTCGTTCTTTTACTTCAATGCCGGTAATATGATGCACCTCTGTGTTTATGCTTTCAATGTGTTGAATATTGATCGCAGTAATAACGTTGATGCCTTCATTTAAGATATCAACTACATCCTGCCAGCGCTTTTCATTCTTGCTTCCTGGAATATTGGTGTGTGCCAATTCATCTATAATCGCCACTTGCGGATGAAGCAACAAAATGGCCTGCACATCGAGCTCATCCAGCATTTTTCCTTTGTAGAAAACCTCGCGTCTCGGGATGACAGGCAGGCCGTCAACCAACGCCTGTGTTTCCTTACGTCCATGCGTTTCTATATAGCCGATCTTCACATTTACCCCATTGTGCAACAAGGCATGAGCCTCCTGCAACATGCGGTAGCTCTTACCCACGCCGGCGCTCATGCCTATGTATATTTTTAGTTTGCCTTTCAAGGAGAGTTGTTTGTTGTTAGTTATTAGTTGTTAGCGATGGTTGTTCGGGGCAGTGTTAATTGCAGAATCCCTTTTTAATCGGACATTCCTGGCAACTAACAACCATCAACTAACAACTTATTTAAAACCTTGTCGTTATTCCCGCAATCATCCACAAGTCATTCTTCACGGGTGTCGTTTCTTTCAGATACACTTCTTTGCCGGATTGAAAATATCTTGCTTCTACTCTAAACAATACATTGTCTGTTACTTTCCAGTTATAACAAAGACTTTCGCTGAAACTGTTGAAGCCGATAACAGGGGTAATGGGCTGTACAATTACGCCATCTTTGTCGTCGAAATATTCTACCCGCGCAGATAGTGAATGATGCTTTGAGAATGAATATTTGATGGCTGTATTAGCTTGCCACCAATAACTATTTTCCATTGCTTTACCATCTGCGAGTCTTTTTTGCAAACCTCCATAAACACAGGTTGCAATGCTTATTTTTTCGGAAGGGTTCCAAGTGGCATATAAATCACTGAAATATCTTGTTCTGTAGTCAGGATGCGCTGCAGAACTTTCATCGCCTATGTAGGTGTCCCAGTCCAGAGTAAGGTGTTCATTTGCGTTTAGTTCAAGGTTCGATCCAAAACTCAAAGAGTTGTTTACGTCCGAAATTTGCTGCCAGCCATTGAGTAAATACAGATTGGCAGAAAGTTTCTTTGTTAGTGGTAAAGAAAGTCTTGCCCCCGCCTGGTAATAAGGCGTATTTTCCGCTCCATAAGTTCTTGTGTAAACCAACTGGTTAAATGAAAAAGCGGATTCGTAAGTATAAGGAGAAGGCAGGATGCCGATATCCAACCAAATGTTCTTTTTAGCAAATGGCTTGAAGCCGGCGTATGCCTCAACGATATACTTCAAGGAGCCTGTTTCTGCTGCATAGTTAGCATTCATATAAGTGCCAAATCCCGGAGCCAGCGTCGCTCTTAGTCTTTCGGAGCTGTATTTAAATGAAACGTATGCAAAGTTCAAATTCACTTCATTGTTGCGCGAATACGAAACAAAATATGGTTTGTCCTTTGTTTGCAGTTTATTAAAATCATAACCATAATAAGCATCAATATTTCCTTCGATGGTAAGTGTTGATTTATTGGTAGTGTCAATATTGATAACGGTTTGAGCATTTGTTTTTGTGTAGATTAAAGCCAGTATTGCTGTTGTTAAAATTATTCTTTTCATCTGTAAGTATTTTATTGACTGAATAGACTGAATGAACTGAATAAACTGAACTTGATTGTGCACCATATACTTGTATTTCAATTATTCGAAAGCTTTCAGTTGATTCAGTTTATTCAGTCCATTCAGTTATTTGATTTCGTCGAGTGTTACATTCAGTTTAAGCACATTCACTTTTGCTGGTCCAAACATTCCCAGCAATGGCTTAACGGTTTGTTCATCCACCAATGCGTTTAGTTTGTCTTCTGGAATGTGTCTCGCTGCGGCTATACGTTTCACTTGTATTTTGGCACCGGCTGGTGAAAGATCAGGATCAAGACCACTACCGGATGCCGTTACCAGTTCCGCAGGAATGTCTTCTTTTTTGATTCCCGGATTATGTACAAGAAATGTGTCTATCCTGTCTTGCACTGTTTTCAAATAGTCAGGATTGGTTGGCCCTTTGTTGGAGCCAGCAGAGCCTGCTGCATTGTAATCAACCGCAGATGGGCGGCTCCAGAAATATTTATCCTGTGTAAACTTTTGACCGATGTTGGCATAGCCAACTACCTTTCCATTTAGACTGATGGTCTCTCCATTCCCTTTGCCACGAGCCAGTTTACCAACGGCTGACAAAAACAAAGGATATAAAACAGAAAGTATTACGAGAAATACGACTGTTAATTTTATTGAAGTAAGAAGATACTTTTTCATGATTTTTATTTTTTAGAACTTCTAAGTGCTTTGCACTTTTTCACGTTAACGACACGCTGCTTATGCTGAAAGTTTTTTAACCACAGAGGTAACAGAGTTTTTTTTCACAGAGGAAAGGAGAAGTTTTCAATCACACTCCGTTCCTCTGTGCTTCCGTGATTGGCTATTAATTTCGCAGCATTCCTTTGTGCCCTCTGTGGTTAATTGCCTTTGAAGCGCGAAGCGCTTCTACATAAACGCTCCCAGCATCATATCAATCAGCTTGATTCCAATGAATGGCGCCACAATACCACCGAGGCCGTAGATCAACAGGTTTCGTCTTAGCAGAGCGCTGGCGCCTATTGGTTTGTAGGATACGCCACGCAATGAAAGGGGAATCAACATTGGAATGATGATCGCATTGAAAATTACGGCTGATAGTATCGCACTTTCCGGACTTTTAAGATGCATGATGTTCATTGCCTGCAAAGCGGGAATGGACGTAATAAACAGCGCGGGAACAATGGCGAAATATTTGGCCACGTCATTGGCGATTGAGAATGTGGTGATGGTTCCTCTTGTGATCAGCAATTGTTTGCCGATCTCAACGATCTCGATCAACTTGGTAGGATCGTTATCAAGATCCACCATGTTGCCCGCTTCTTTAGCCGCTTGAGTACCACTGTTCATTGCTACACCAACATCCGCCTGGGCGAGTGCCGGTGCATCGTTTGTACCATCACCCATCATGGCAACGAGTTTGCCACTGTGTTGCTCTTGCTTGATGTAGTTCATTTTATCTTCAGGCTTTGCCTCAGCAATAAAATCATCTACACCCGCTTTTTCTGCGATGTATTTTGCGGTCAATGGATTGTCACCTGTCACCATTACGGTCTTCACTCCCATTTTTCTCAAGCGCTCAAAACGTTCGCTGATACCGGGTTTGATGATATCCTGCAATTCTATCACGCCTTGCACCTCGTTGTTTTTGCTAACTACGAGAGGCGTACCGCCATTTGATGCAATGATCTTTACTCTTTCTTCAGTTTCAAGAGGGAACGGATTTCCGGCTTTTGACACCTGGTTCTTAATTGCGTCGAATGCGCCTTTCCGGATCTTTTCATTATCAAAGTCAACACCGCTGCTTCTAGTTTCAGCAGTGAATTCTATAAATTTTGGCTGACTATGTTTTGACAATAAAATCTCTCTGTAATCATCAATGTTTTTAGGCGCACCATTGCTGTTTACAGCGAGCTCTACAATTGATTTTCCTTCCGGGGTTTGATCGGCAACAGAAGCCAATGCGCATGTTTCAATAAATGTTTTACCATCTATGCCTTTTACCGGCCAGAAGTTGGTGGCTTTACGGTTACCAATTGTAATGGTACCAGTTTTATCCAATAGCAATGTGTCGATGTCTCCCGCTGTTTCAACAGCTTTACCGCTTTTGGTGATCACGTTTGCACGTAGTGCACGATCCATGCCGGCAATACCGATGGCGCTTAACAATCCACCGATCGTAGTAGGAATAAGACACACGAACAGCGAAATAAATGCAGCGATGCTGATGGTCGTATTTGCATAATCAGCAAAAGGTTTTAATGTTACACACACAATGATGAAGATGAGTGTGAAGCTTGCCAGCAAAATGGTCAGCGCGATTTCGTTTGGTGTTTTTTGCCTGGACGCACCTTCTACAAGAGCGATCATTTTATCAAGGAAACTCTCGCCAGGCTCTGTCGTTACCTTAACTTTAATGTGGTCGAACAAAACCTTTGTACCACCAGTTACGGAAGATTTATCACCACCTGCTTCGCGTATTACTGGTGCAGATTCGCCTGTGATGGCGCTTTCGTCAATAGTTGCTAGACCTTCTACTATTTCGCCATCCATCGGTATAATATCGCCTGCATCGCAAACGAAGAAATCTCCTTTTTGTAAGCGGGATGATGAAACAATTTCAATTTCGTTGGTGAAAATTTCTCCAACAAGATTTACTTTTTTTGCAGGCGTTTCTTCTCGCGTTTTACGTAAACTGTCGGCCTGCGCTTTACCTCTTGCTTCAGCAATGGCTTCTGCGAAATTGGCAAAAAGCAAAGTGAGAAACAGCACAATAAAAATGGTAAGATTATAACCAAAGTTGCCAATGGTTTTATCTTTTACCGTGTATGAATAAAGAGTAACCACCAGCATTACCAGTGTTCCAATTTCCACTGTGAACATCACAGGATTGCAGAACATGCTACGTGGATTGAGTTTTATGAAGGATTGCTTTAGAGCTGGTTTGATGAGCTCGGGAGCGAACATAGATGCTTTCATTTCAATTAATAATTAATAATTAAGAATTAATAGGTGTGGCTTAAAAAAAGTATGGCTGATCATTGCTTTGAGTGTAGCGTATTAATTATTCATTATTAATTATTAATTCGCTCCGCGCAGCGCCTCTGCTATCGGTCCCAGCGCCAGTGCCGGGAAATACGAAAGCGCATTGATGATGAGGATGACAGCCATTGTCATCATTCCGAATGTGAGTGAATCTGTTTTTAGTGTTCCGGCAGATTCAGGCACAAATTTCTTTTTGGCGAGCAAACCTGCGATAGCCACTGGGCCAATAATCGGAAGGAACCTGGCGAGTATCAAAACAAATCCGGTGGATACGTTCCAGAAGATATTGTTGTCACCCAATCCTTCAAAACCGCTACCATTATTTGCATTGGCCGAAGTGAACTCATACAGCATTTCTGAGAAACCGTGATACGATGGGTTGTTCAGCCATGTCGATGGTTTTACTGCCCAGGCCATGTCGCCGTGATGCGCCACGAAATAAGCTGCCAGTGCGGCGCCGCCTTTAATAAGAAATGCAGATAATAATGTGACAAGTGCAGCGATCTTTACTTCTCGCGCCTCTACTTTGTGACCCATCAACTCAGGTGTTCGTCCAACCATTAATCCGGATATAAACACTGCTATAATGATGTAGATGTAGTAGTTGAGAATCCCCACGCCACAACCGCCATAGAATGCATTGATCATCATGCCGAGCAATTGCATTAAACCAGAAACCGGCATGCTGCTATCATGCATGGAATTGACAGAGCCAGTAGAAATTACAGTAGTAATAATGCTCCAATAACCGGAAGCTGCCGGCCCGAAGCGCACTTCTTTTCCTTCCATGGCACCGGTTGGCTGACTTACGCCAAGTTTTGCAATGGCTGGGCTACCACTTATTTCGGAGACCATTGTTGGTATTAGTAAACAAAGCATTCCGATGGTCATGATGCCGAAAATTACATACGCAAATTTTTTCCGTTTGATATACAAACCCATTGCAAATAGCATAGCTATTGGAATGACTGTTTGTGCAATCAATTCGAGCATGCTGGTGAAATAGTTGGGGTTTTCCAACGGATGTGCTGAGTTGGCTCCGAACCAGCCGCCACCGTTTGTACCGAGGTGTTTGATTGCAACCATTCCCGCAACAGGTCCGCGGGATACACCCACCGTGTCACCCTGCATTGTTACGATGGTATCTTTTCCTGCAAAGCTGGAAGGCATGCCATTGAAGATGAACAATACTGCAATAACAACACAAACTGGCAATAATATCCGTGTATTTGTCTTTACAAATATTTGCCAGAAGTTACCAAGGTTGTTGGTTGTTTTTGCTTTTAAGGCATTGAAAACACCTACCAGTGCTGCGATACCGGTTGCAGCGCTTACGAATTGCAGAAACGTAACAACAAATAATTGCGTTAAATAAGTTACGCCTGACTCGCCTGAGTAGTGCTGCAGATCACAGTTCACCAAAAAGCTGATGGTTGTGTTAAATGCGAGATCAGGCGTTTGAGCCGGATTACCATCAGGGTTCAATGGTAGTTTATCCTGGAACAGCAACATAAAAAAAGCATATACAAACCACAACATATTGATGGTAAGCAATGCTTTTAAAAATTCTTTCCAGTTCATTTCTTTTTGAGGGTCGATACCACAAATGCGATAAATGAATTTTTCAACCGGGTTCATGAAATCGGTAAGTGTCCTTTCTCCTGCAAATACTTTTGCGATGTATCTGCCGAGCGGTATTGCTAATAGTACGGTTATAATAAAGGTGACTATCACACCTGTTAGTTCTGTGTTCATTTTGAGATTTTTAATAACTGAGTAACTGAATAACTGAATAACTGAGTGCTGGAATGTCGAAGTCACTTTCTGAAATGCAACCTTTTTCATTTCTGAATAACTTGAATGTTCAATTATCTAAGAGCCTTTTGGAATTTGAAACTTCGGTTATTCAGTTACTCAGTTATTCAGTTATTAAAATTTTTCTGGCTTTACGAGCACATACACCAGGTAAACAAATACGATAATTGAGATAGCAAATAATGTGTTCATAGTAGCTGTTTTAGGGTGCTTAAATGTTTTCGAACCAGTCAACGGCTTTGAAAAAGATATAGAAGCAAATAAGGCCTGCCAGGCATAATAATAATGTGATCATTTTGGGTTTAATTTAAATTTGAGACGTAGGGGCGAAACGCATTCGCCCTCTTGCGCATTCTTGAATCATCAAAAAGAAGGTGAATCGCATTTGCCCTTGTGGAGGATCATTCGTTTTCATTGTGTATTGTTTGATCCTATATTGCCAAACGAAATGCCACAGAAAAGAAGAATGGATTGCAATTGAATAGAATGCTGTGGGAATAATAGTTTAAGAAGATTTTACCAGAGTTTGGCATAAGGGCCACAAACAAAAAACCCTTTCATTTTGAAAAGGTTCTTATCAAAATGAAAGGGTTTTCGGGGCTTGTCGAAGCCTACTTTTTTACTTCCACCACTTTGCGTCCATTGAATTTGTACATTTTCCCACCAATCATCATTTGCTTTCCTTCTTTCAACAAAGTAAGGTCCACAACATCTTCATTCAAAAAATGAAGCGATCCGCCGGTAAGAAAAGCAATCGTAATGCAATCAGGATTTACGCCGATCATGTTGTCGCCACAGATAACCACCTTTATTGGTTTATGAATATCTTTTGCCAGTGTAATGTCGCGTATCGGCGCCCAGTTGTCCGCCAGTAAAACCACATCATTACAATCAGGAAACATTTCGATGGCCTTCATTACCGCTTCGCAATCATTCTCAGGTTCATCTCCCCCATTTCCGCCTCTCATTACTGTTTTCATAAAATTGGCAGCGTTGCTAACGTTTGTGTATGGCTGTCCGTAAATGCCGCCGGTTTCACCAATCCTTTTTTGATTATCGGGTTTGATACCACCATCATTAAAACACACAAGATATTTGACCGAAGAGTCTTCTTCGTGGAGTGACAACCACGACAATAGCTGGCCCGTGTAGCGCGACATGCTACCGGTAACATCTGCAATGACCAATGCATCCATAATGGGAATGCGGTTCAACACGGACGGGATGGTTCCTGTTGTTATGGATCGTTCACGGTAATATTTGGTAGTATCATTTTTAGCAATCACAACAAACGGACCTAATATTAAGAAAACCGAATCGCTTTTAATGGCACGCTCCTGTGGAAAAACCAGTAACCCATCTCTTCTTGCCATCTCTGTCGGTATTTTAATGAGTGTATCTTTTTTGGGCCAAAATAGTTTTTTTACCAACTTTTCATCATTGGTAATAATTTTTATTGGTCTGCCTCCATACTCCCTGTATACGTTTGCATTCTTTCCATGTATTACGTCCCAGTGACGTATTTTATCAGGAGCCACACTGTCCGTTATAGGCGCATGTTTTCGAAGTTTTTTAACTACGCTGTCAATGTATGCAATTTCTGTTTCCGTGTCCTCTGGTTTGAAGTGCGGACGATAATTTATTACCCAACCATGCAACAATCCAAGCGATGATTCTTTATCCTTTCCATCCAGTTGGCGTATCATTTGCCAGCCGATAATCTCGTCATTAATATTGATGGGAATAAGATTCAGCAAATTGTTGTAACGCTTTCTGTTCAAGGGTTTCAGGTCCTGCGAAGAAGGATAATCTGTAAACACGAGATCTACTGATAATATCTGTGCGCCTTTCAATTTCCATATTCCGGTGGTGTCCAGAATATCAGGCTGGCCGAAGTTCATCTTCAGCAAAAGGCTTTCGTTGCTTTCTATAGGCTGTGTGTATTTTGGAACAAGAATAACGCGGTTGTTCAAAAGCGAATCAATGAACTTGCTTTGCTGGGCATTGAGCAAGACAGGTAATAAGGCAAGCAAGAGGCACGGCAGTGTTTTCACTTGAAAATGGTTTGTGTTTGTTTCGATGCATAGTGTTTTTACCACTAAGACACTAAGCCTCACTTAGGAATACAATGTACGAAAAACTAAGAATGTTGTATCTTGATGGAACGCAGATTTTCATGATTGTCACGATTTTGATGATTTTTTGGGGTCAGCTGTTGAATAAAAATTGAACATCGTTGCGTCGCACACTTCAACTTTAGAATATTGGTCAACAGTGATAACTAACGATCAAAATCATAACGATCATGAAAATCAGCGTTCCTTCTCTTACCTCAAAAATGCTTTTATGAAATCCTTTTTTTCTGCCATGGTTTTTACACTATTACTTATCTCGGCAGCCTTTGCACAGAAAACCGATAGCGGCTATTTCAAATCATTTGACAGCACACGCATTTACTATGAAGTGCATGGTAGTGGCTATCCCATAGTGATGGTGCATGGGTTTGTGGTAAATGGAAATTCCTGGAAACGCGGTGCGTTGTTTACTGATCTTTTACAGAAAGGCTATAAAGTTATCACCATGGATCTGCGCGGTAATGGAAAGTCTGACAAGCCAACAAACGACAGTGCATACATGAACGATGCCGAAGCAAAAGACATTATGGGTTTGGTCGACTATCTGCACATTCATCTTTATCACCTCATCGGTTATTCACGCGGCTCGATTATATGTACAAGACTGATGGTAAAAGACAAACGGGTGGATAAAGTAGTGCTGGGTGGAATGGGCGCAGACTTCACCAATCCGCAATGGCCGAGACGAGTCTTGTTCTACAGAACGTTGAATGGTGATACTTTGCCTCCCTCGCTTGATGGGTTTATGAAATTTGCAAAACAAACAGGACTTGACACCAAAGTACTCGCGTTGATTCAAAAATATCAGCCTTCCACCAGTGAGGAAGAATTGGCCAAATGCAAAAACAAGGTGATGGTAATTTGCGGTGATGAAGACAAAGACAACGGCGATGGAAAAGAGTTAGCTAAATTGATACCCGGTGCAACTTTTGTTGAAGTGCCCGGCGTTCATAATACAACGATGCAGACAAAAGCATTTTCAGATGCAGTGATTTCTTTTCTTGAAAAATAGAAGGGCCGCCTGGAAAAGCAGCCCCATGTAAAACCCGTACAAGATTTTACAATTGATGAAAACGTCTTACGCGATGCAAAATTTCAATGATGTTGTTGTTGAATTTATTATAAGGTTATGTGCCTTAAAATGTGAAGTGTAACTATAGCCACGACCAGACATAGCAACACAATATGCTCTTTTTGTACAGTTTTCATACTTTACACGGGATGGATTTATAATCATGCAAAGCAAGGCTGAATCTTTATTTCGCAATAGTCAAAGAAGACATTTTTTTTATATTATCGGCTAAAAAACAAAAAGGCTGTTCCTTGTAAGAACAACCTTCTTGCGTGAAAAGGTAAGTTTATTAGTTAGTACTTTTCTGCTGTTTCGTATTGATCGTAGAGCCGTTTCTGATCTCGTCTGTCGCCACTTTAATTACCTGATCACCCGGATGTAAGTCTCCGAATACTTCTATTTTGCCGTCAGATTCACGTCCTTTCTTAACATCTATCCATTCTGTTTTATTATCAACTACTTTAATTACAAATATTCTTTCGGTACCATTTACTAACGCGCCTTTCGGTACAATGAAAGTGCTGTCGTTTGCCGGCAAAGGAATCTTTACTTCAGACACCATGCCCGGCAATAATTTTTTGTTGGTATTGTCGACGTCCATCTCTACCCTTTCAGAACGCAGGCGATAATCCAATGCACCTGCCAAACGTTTTACTTTTGCTTTGAATGATTCATTTGGCAAAGCTTTTACAGTAAAGTTCACTTCGCTTTTATCATTTAAGAAACCAGTGTAAGCTTCGGGAATAGACACTACCAAACGAAGTTTTTTCTGCTCCTGCAAAACGAACAAAGGAAACTCAGAACCTTTACCGCTTGGCCCCGCATATGCACCCAGGTTTGCGTTACGTGCACTGATCACACCGCTGAATGGCGCGTGGATTTCAAGATAGTTTCTTGTTTCTGCGACTTCCTTGTAAGCAGATTGCGCAGCATCCAGTTGTGCATGATCCGAGTTCATTTTTGCCAGCGCCTGGTCAAGATCGTTCTGCGAAACGGTCCCAGGCGTTTGGCTCGTTTCGTATAAGCGATTATAAGTTGCTTTGCTGGCAATATAGATGGCTTCGTAAGATTTTAATCTTGACTGCGCCCCTGCCAATTGTGATGTCAATTCCGGCGCCTCCATGGTGGCGAGCAATTGCCCCGCAGTGACTTGCGAGCCAACGTCTGCATATAATTTTTTTACAAAGCTGTTTACTTTGGCGTATATGTCTACTTGCTGGTAAGCGATCAATTCACCGGGAATAGATAGCGTCGAAGACAAATGTCCTTTTTCTAGACTGAATGTTTCCAATGCCGGTGCCGCCTCTGCTTCTTTCTTTTCTTTTTTATCGTCTCCTGTTTTTGCTTCAGAAGAAGTACAACTGTTTAGAGATGCGATTACCAGTATTGAAAGAAAGAATTTTCCTGCGTTTGCTAAATAAGTCATTTATAGATGTTTGTCGTTTTTTAAAAAATTGATCCCTGTAGAGACAAGGCACCGCCTTGTCTTCTCGCCATGTCCGGATGCTTCAGGAGACAAGGCAATGCCTTGTCTCTACAGGATCCCAAATATAATTCGGGGTACCCGATATTATGCATTTTCCAATTCAGGAATAAAATGTTTGCTGTCTTTGTCTTCCGGATCCAATGATACAGATGCTGTTGAAGCTTTTCCTTGTACCCATGAGAAAATCAAAGGTAAAATGAACAAAGCGGCAAATGTAGAAGCGATCAATCCTCCGATTACAGCACGTGCAAGCGGTGCGGCCTGATCACCACCTTCTCCCAAACCGGAAGCCATTGGTATCATACCAACTACCATCGCTACGCTCGTCATCAATATGGGACGCATACGAAGCGAGGCGGCTTCTCTTGCTGATTCAAGTGCATTGCCATTGTGCATCCGCAAATGTTCTGCATTGGTGACCATCAATACCGAGTTGGCAATGGACACACCGACGGACATGATCATTCCCATATAGGATTGCAGGTTAAGTGTTGACCCTGTTAACTTCAGCAACAACAGCGATCCAACCAATACTGCGGGCACGGTTGACAGTACCACGAATGATACTTTGAATGATTGGAAGTTTGCTGCGAGCATCAGGAAGATCACAATGATTGCGGTCAGCAAACCAGCTTGCAAACTATCCAGCGTTTCAGTTAAAATCTCACTTAAACCTTTCAGATTAATAGTTAAACCGCGTGGCAATGTGCCAATGGATGCAATCGCTTTGCTCACATCTTTTGTTGCCGTTCCAAGATCTTTCTTATGAATGTTCGCAGTTACAGACAATACGGGAATGGAACCGATGTTGTCATTCTCGCCGTAAGTCGTATCTGTTTGAATTGTTGCAACGTCGCCCAGTACCGGACGTTGTGCATTTTTCGTTACCGGAATTTCATTGATCTCTTCAACGCTGTTCATTTTGTTTTCCGGAATCTGCACTTGTACGTTATAACTCAAGCCAACTTTTTCATCGAGCCATACACTTTTCTCTGTGTAACGTGAAGATGATGTTGACGCTATTAAAGAACGAGAAATATCATTTACATCAACACCTAATTGCGCTGCCCTGTTTCTATCAATATTGATGTTAATTGCAGGGTACTTGATCGGTTGTCCCAGCTGGACATCGCGCAGGTAAGGGATTTGCTTAAGCTTGTCGATCACCTTCAATGCATACTCTTCGTTTTGCTTTTTGTTCTTACCGGCAATCTTTACTTCAATTGGTGTTGGCGATCCCTGGCTCAATATTTTATCTGTCAACTCGATTGGCTCGAAAGATAATTTTACATCAGGCATTTCTTCTGCCACTTTGTTTCTGAATTTTTCTTTCAGGTCATCGAGGTTCACTTTGTAATCTTCATCGAGCGCCACCTGCAATACTCCTTCCTGCGGCCCGCTCATAAACAGGTAGATTGGGCTAGTGGAGAATTGTCCCGGGTGCGCACCCACAAAAGCTGATGTAACCGCAATGTTCTTCTTGCCTACCACTTCATTCAATATATCCAGTGCTTTTACCATTTTTTCTTCTGTTCGCTCAAGCCTTGTACCATCCGGCGCACGCATCCTCACCTGGAACTGACCGGAATTTGCCTTGGGTAATACGTCCCGGCCAATGGTAGAGATGAGTAGAAATGCCGCACCGCAGGCAAGCAGAACATATGCAATTACAACAGGTTTTTTATATGGCAATATTCTATCGAGAAATTTCATAAACCGAATTCTGAATTTCTCGAATCGTGTAACTTTTCCGTTGCCGTTAAAATCTTCTTTAGCAGCAATCGCGTGTTTCTGGTTCCATGTATCTTTTTCAGAAGCGGCTGTTAAACCTGCTTCTTTAAATTCCTGCGCATCTGTTTTTTCTTTTCCATGATGACTCTTCATTAACCAGTTTGCCATGATGGGCACAAATGTTTGCGCCAGCAAATAAGACGTGATCATAGAGAAAGCGATGGCCAGTGCCAATGGCAGGAACAGCGCACCGGGTATGCCTTTCATGGTAAATGCCGGAGCAAATACTGCAAGGATGCAAAACAGGATCAGCAATTTGGGAAATGCAATTTCCTTACACGCATCCCATATGGCGAGCGCCTTTGGCTTGCCCATCGCGAGATGCTGGTGTATGTTTTCAATCGTCACCGTCGACTCATCGACCAGGATACCAATCGCAAGCGACAAACCGCTCAACGTCATGATATTGATGGTTTGGTGAAACAGAGACAAGAACAAAACACCAGATATTATAGAGACAGGTATAGTTAAAATAACGATCAATGCACCGCGTGAGTCGCCGAGAAACAACAACACCATCAAACCGGTGAGGATCGCTCCTATCGCGCCTTCAGTAATCAAGCTTTTTACGGCATTGATCACATAAACAGACTGATCAAACTCGTAAGACAATTTCACATCTTCAGGAAGCAATGCCTGGAATCGTGGAATGGCTTTCTTTAAATTTTGCACCACTTCCCATGTGGAAGCATCTGCGGATTTTGTGATGGGAAGATAGATGGAGCGCTTGCCATTTACCAACGCATAACTACTGGTAATGTCGGCTCCATCTTCTACAGTTGCAACATCTTTCAGATAAAGGTTTTGAACGCCGCCTTTAAACAAAGGAATGTTTTCAAAATCTTTAATATTCTTTATCGTAGTGTTTGTTGGAGTAATATAGTTGACGTCGCCAATTCTTACGTTACCGGAAGGTGTAGCCTGGTTGTTGATCCGTAACGCTTCTACAAGCTGATCCGGTGTAAGATTGTGCGAACGCAATAACTCAGGGTCAGCCTTGATCACCACTGTTCTGGTGTTACCACCAAAAGGTGCCGGTGCAATCAACCCGGGAATGGACGTAAATGAGGAACGCACATAAATGTTCGCCATGTCCATCAATTCATTATTTGAGCGTGTCGGACTACTCAATACAAGCTGACCAACCGGAAGCGTTGATGCATCAAAACGAAGAATAAAAGGCGGCTGCGAACCAGGCGGAAAGATGGCCTGTGCCCGGTTAGAGAAAGCCGATACTTCGGCTGCGGCCTGCGCCATGTTCGTGCCTTCGTAGAAAGTTAATTTCAACAAAGACAAACCTTGTATGTTCCTTGTCTCAATGCTTTTAACACCAGACACATACAACAACAGGTTCACATATTGTTTACCAAAATAAGCTTCCATTTGGTTAGGTGTGAAACCTCCATAAGGGTGTGAAATGTAAATCACCGGCAGGTTAAGATCCGGAAAAATATCAACCTTGATATTTCTTACGGAGTTGATACCGAAGAAGAAAATACCTGCCACCAATACAAGAATTGTAATTGGCTTTCTGAGTGCACTTTTTATTAATCCCATGAGTTTTGTCTAGTGTTTTCGTTTGTAAGTTCAAGAGGATGCCTTGAAGTATGAACTATGAAGTATGAACTGTTGAATGCTCAATATGCATTATACTATGATGCGTGTTGCTCCAACAACAGTCCATACTTCATAGTTCATACTTCTTACCACCTAGAATTCATTAATAAACAACCCAAAGTCCCCGCTGGCAGCGGCTTTTAAAAGCAGCGCCTGCCATACATTGCTGTATGCAATATCCCTGTCTGTTTCTGCTCTGTTCAAGGTGTACAAAGCCTGTGTAACATCTACTATATTGCTTAGTCCGTTTTTGTACATCACGCTTTTTTGCAAATAGCCGTCAGATGCAGATTTTACCTGTATCGGTGCTTCTATATAGTTGGCCAAAGCATTTTTGATCTTTGTTTCAGATAAAATTTTCTGATCTCTCAATCGCTGATTAATCAATTCATATTCGTCGTTCAATGCTTTGGAAGTAAATTTTTGTGCTTCTACCTGTTGATGAATGCGCAGCGGATTGGTGATGTTCCAAGCCATGCCGACACCCAGCAAATAGTTGCCTCTTGTTGGATTTACGCCATCCCAGTAACCACTTGAATAGGCGTTTAACTTTGTTTGTCCGTAGTCGTAATCAAAACCAGATCCTTTTGTTTGCAAAACACCAAACATTGAGAAGGTTGGGTAATTGAAGGTGTGAAAATATTTTGCCTGCTCGTCGCTTACCGCCACACGACTTTTGTAGTATTTCAGCAGTGGATGATCTTCCGGTTTTAATGAAGAAGAATCGTTGATGGCCGAAGGTATGCGTTTCAGAAATAAACTGTCGAGGTAAAACTCTGTTGGCGCAACGCCCATCATTTGTGCCAACACATTTTCTTGTTCCTGTTCGTAATCTATGGCTCTTGTCAGCGAGATCTTAGCATTGGAAACTTCCGCATTCGAAAGAGATGAATCAACGCCCGCATTCAAACCGTTTTTAACTCTTGTCACTACAACGTTTCTTAATGCAACTGCGCGATCAAGATTGTTCTGCTCCGATTGAGCAAACCTTTGCGCAGCAAGCAAATTTAAATAAGCCCCAGCTACTCTTACCTGCTGTTGAAATTTCTCCTGTTCAAGATCATTTTGATCGCGATCCAAAACCGAAGCGCTTACTTTCACTTTCTCCTTTGCTCTTCCAAAAGTGAAAAAATCCCAGTTTATGTTGGTGAGATACAAAGCTCCAAAGGCTGCGTTCCAGTTTTGGGATTCCAATGCAGGACCTGCCGAAGCTACACTCAATCCTTTATAACCATAAGACGGGCCGCTTTGGCCGTTGACGGTACCGTAATCCTGTTGAAATGAAACATTAAGGTCCGGAAGATACTCTCTTTGCGACTGCTTAACATATGCTTTGGACGCATTTACATAATTTGCCTTCGCTTTTAATGTGGCATAATTCTGTAGTGCCGTTTGTATTGCTTCCTTCAGTGTTAAAACCTGTGCTCTTGCAGGTAACGCTAAACCACTAAACGATAGGACCGTAAGAAAAAAGAAACTCCTTCTGAGCATATTTGATGTTTGATACATATTGGAAAAACAAAATTAAACAAACGTTTATATGAATAGAATGAATTAATTTTGTAAAAATCATTAGTTATTTTCATGATCAACGTAGGACTGCACCACTTCAGGCTTGTAGACACAATCGTAAAAGAAGGCACTTTAACAAAGGCCGCAGATACTTTATTTTTAACCCAGTCTGCACTGAGCCATCAGCTCAAAGAATTGGAAAATGAGGTGGGTGTAACGATCTTTCATCGCAAAGGAAAAAAGCTGGAGCTCTCAATCGAAGGCAAAAGATTTTTATGCAGCGCAGAAAAGATCCTCACTGAACTAAAATCGCTTGAGACAGATCTGCACAACTTCAAAACCGGTGACATTGGTACGTTAAAGGTCACTACGCAATGTTATACTGCCTACCACTGGTTGCCACCGATCATTAAGTATTACAAGAAAATGAGCCCGGGTATTGATATACATGTTGTTTCTGCAGCTACTCATCTCCCACTTGAATATTTGTTGAAAGGCGATCTTGATGTGGCGATCGTTCGCAACAAAATAGACAATCCCCAAATTCACTACGAACCAATTTTCCAGGATAAGCTGTTTGCAATTGTTTCGAAGGAGCATTCTTTGGCAAAAAAGAAATGTATTACCATAAAAGATTTAGAGGGCGAAGAGTTGTTTCTTCATTTCTCCAATCCAGCAAACGGCAATGTTCCTATCGTTGAAAACCTCATGCAGGAGCAAAGCGTAAAACCAAAGCACGTTCACCGCATTCACTATACCGATGCGATCATTGAAATGGTAAATGCCAACATGGGTATTACCGTTATGGCCGATTGGATCGTGCAGCCTTATCTTGAATCAAAAAATATTGTTGCCAAACCAATGCCGAAAGAAGTCGCGAGCCGCACATGGTACGCCGCTTCGTGCAAACAAAATATTGTCGTGAACAATTTTCTTGATTGCTTAAAACTGCACTTTGATAACATTCACATTGAAGTGGAAAGCGGCAAGAAGGAGAATGTGTTTTCGAACAGCCTTATTCAGCAGTTGATGCTTAATGAGTGATGAATTTAACTAAGAACTATGAAGTATGAACTGACGAATGTGCCGAATGCCCTTATATTTTGACGTATGCCGTGCTTCTAATAGTTCATACTTCATACCTCATACTTGACATAAAAAAAGGTCGCAAATCTGCGACCTTTTAAATTATTTGGCACCTCTCTCCTACGCTCTTCCGACATGTCTCAAGAACGACACGTGTGAAGCTACGGCATAGCGAACTTTGGTGTATTCAATGTATTTGATACCATATTCTTCGCAAGCTTGTTTGATGATCTTGCTGATGGCAGGGTAATGTACGTGTGAAATTTTTGGGAACAAATGGTGCTCGATCTGGAAGTTCAGACCGCCAACCAACCAACTAACTACTTTGTTTTTAGTAGCAAAGTTTGCAGTTGTTTTCAATTGGTGAATTGCCCACTCATCGTCCAGTTTGCCAGTGTTTTCATTTGGCATTGGGAAAGATGTATGCTCAACAGTGTGCGCCAATTGGAACACAATGCTCAATACAAATCCTGCAACCAATGTAACGATGAGGAAACTTATCAGCCAATCAGTAAAACCTACCATGTAAATAGGCAAACCGATAAACAGGAAAGCATGAAATAATTTAAAGCCCCAGAATACAAGGTGATCGGACATGCTCATTTTTTTCAATTGCATGGTACCCACTCTTGATTTAAAATATTTTTGATAATCCAGAACAAAGATCCAGAAAAAATAAAGCAAGGAATAAAAGAACCAGAAATACAAGTGCTGGTATTTGTGCATTTTGTATTTCTTTTGAGTAGAACTCATGCGCATCCAGGGTTGAGCATCGATATCATCATCTACCCCATCCACGTTAGTAAATGCGTGGTGAATAACGTTGTGCTTCATGTTCCACATAAAGCTGTTTCCACCCAATATGTTTAAAGAGAATGCCGCAATATGATTTACCCATTTGTATTTGCTGAAGCTGCCATGGGCGCCGTCGTGCATTACATTAAAACCAATTGCTGCAATCAAACAACCCATTATTGCGCTTTCAATAATGCACCAAAAAGCATTTGGAGTAAAAAATACAAGGTGAATATATACAAATGATAAACTCACCATCAAAATAACAGCTTTCATAAACAGGCTGTAATTTCCCGTCTGTGATTTGCCCACTTCTTCAAAATAATCACTGATCCTCTTTTTTAACTCAGCGTGGAATGAGTTAGGGACACTGGGAAATTTAGGAATTGCCATCACAAATTCATTTTAAAGTAAGGCACAAAAGTAGGCTTAAGAAACGGACAAATGAGTATTCCTGGAACATTTAATTTTAAACATTTTAGAAATGTAAAATATTTAACAATTAAAATTACAAGGCGGTGACTTGGAAGGCGTTAAAACCGAAATGGCTCAGAAAACAATAACTGAATAAACTGAATGGACTGAATAAACTGAATAAAGTATCACAGTCAACTTCAGTTTATTCAGTCCATTCAGTTTATTCAGTCACCGCTAGGTCTCATTCTGAATCAGCGCATCCAAACTCCTGATTCCAATTTTTTTCTCGCTGATATACCCTTCGCCGTACTTTACGCCTATGCGTTTGCCGAGCATTCTGGCTCTTGCGGTTACGCTATCGAGGAAATCGGGCGTGGAAATGTAGGTAACCGGCTCATCGGTAGCGTCGCCTGTGCTGAAGAATTGCGTACCGTAGGCTTCGATTGCTTTCATTCTTTGCTCAAAAACATCTGAGATATCGATGATCAGATCCGGCTCGTGGTACCAATCCTGCAGGTAATGCAATACATATTTCGGGCGCCATTTTTCCTGTGGATTTCCGTCTTCATCATTCGTTTTTACTTTCACGAGCCCGGAAAGAAAGCACGCATCTGCGATCAGGTGACCTGCGCGGCCATGGTCCGGGTGACGGTCGTGCAAAATATTCGCGATTACTATTTCCGGCTGGTATTTACGCAAAGCACTTATCAGTTTCAGTTGATGTTCTTCATCATTTTTAAAAAAGCCGTCACGCATTTTCAGGTTTTCACGCACGTGTACACCCATCATTTCCGCGGCTTTTGCGGCTTCTGTGTAGCGGGTGTCAATAGTTCCACGGGTTCCGAGCTCACCTTGTGTTAAGTCAACTACGCCTACCTTTTTACCATTTTTTATCTCGTTGATCAATGTGCCCGAACAGCCGAGTTCCACATCGTCCGGATGAACGCCTATCGCAAGTATGTCTAGTTTCATTCGTTAAGTTTAAGAGCCAAAAATAATTTGAAAATTTGAAAATAAGAGAGAACGCAGATTTTCATGATTTTGATGATTCTTATGATTTAAAAAAAGATCTTGACAAATCTTAATAATCATGAAAATCTGCGTTCCGATTTTTTCAAATCCTCAAATTTTCAAATTGAGGCAACCTTCCGTTGGCACAAATGTTACAATGGTATCAACCAAATTGTAAAACTTCTTTTATGAGTGTAGATTCCAAACACATTGCCACTTTCCTTTTGGGTGCGGCAGCAGCTTTTGCGGCGCATAAATACATAACAATGACGCCTGAGGAAAAAGAAAAGCTTGCCCAAAATCTGAAAGACAAGGCGCATCAGTTCAAATCTGAGGCGGAAAATGCTGCCGACAAAGCAAAAGATTATTTCGCTGAACTAAAAACAAAAGGATCTGAAGCGTTCAAAGAACATTTCGGAGATGTTGAAGGTATGTTCCACAACCTTTTCAACAAAGGCGAGAAGCCCGCGGAAGATAGTCCCGGTGCAACAACCGCGTAGCGGCCTTATAATTTGAAAATGTGCTAATTTGAAAATTTGAAAATTCTTTCGGTGCGTCAGGCATAGTAGTAACTGCTTTGCCTAAAGCCGGACAGTTAAAAGAGATGAATAATTGACCTAAGACATTTTCAAATTTTCAAATTAGCACATTTTCAAATTCGCGTTTTTTGCGGTATCTTACTAGGTACTAACTCCTTGCAATGAAAAGTGCAATCCCCGTTGCGGTTATCGTTGGCTGGCTGGCCATAGCCCTCTACTTTGGAAGTGGCGGCATTACTAGGATGGAGAACAACAACCTCATTAAAAAAACAATCGACATAAAGGACACCGCAAGGGTTGAGTACAATGGCATTTTGTTTAAGAACAGGGTCTCCATGGAATCGATTATCGAGGGTGAAAAAACACAAAAACTTTTTCCCTGGGCAGAATACGTTCCCTCCTACCTCAGTTATATCATCACAGCTTGTTCGTTTGGAATGATCGGTGCGCTGATCGCCATTATCCTGCAACTAGCAACTAAAAAAGCACGCATAGAAGATACGCCTTACTGGTCGTTGCCGGTATTGGGGGCGCTTACTGGCCTCGTGGTGCTTGGCCTTTCGTTGTTGATACCCAATTTATTTTTCTCCGGAGAATTGGATGTAAAGCCAGGCGCACTCATGTTCATTTGCCTGTTCAGCGGCATTTACACCGAAAAATTCTATGAAAACCTGTATCTCATTTTTTCAGGTTTATTAAATAAGAAAAAAGAATGAAAGCAATAATTATTGGCTGTGTGGTGATGGCTTGTTGTTCTGATCTTGCGGCGCAAAACCCCAGCAGCAACAGCCAGGAAAGAACGAAGCTTGTTGTGACTTCGCTGCAAAATAATCTTTGGAAATACCAGGATAAGGATAAAAAGACGACTTCGTTTTTTTCAATAGATGAAAAGCAACGCATGAGTTTGTTGGTCGTAACCGGAAAAGATTCGATGCGCTTTCCTGATTATTATGTTATTTACTCCGAATCGAAACCGGAGGAAATTTTATTCCAAACAATTATCGACACGCTGGGTGCAAAATATTTTTGTTTTGTAAAAGTGATGGTGAAGGATGATAACAAACTAGAAATGAAACAAGCTTACACAATCGGTGGAGACAATAACCAACAAAATAATTATCAAACACCACAATACGGTGCTACTATGGAATACAAACAGATCAACTGCTGCACCAACCACGATCCGCATCATTGTGTGAATGGTTTGTCAGAAATGCTGTCGTTTTGCAAAGCGAAAAAATGCACGTTTTGATACAATTTGAAAATGCCTCAGGTCAATCTATCTAATTCTTTAATATCACTTCTTGGGAACGGGAATAACAAACAATGAATGATGCACCAAATGAATTTTCAAATTTTCAAATTTTCAAATTGTTAATTCTGCTCCATTTTCTCTGCCACAAACCTCACCACCGATCCTACGCCATTATGGAAAACGCCTTCATTTAATTCGATTTCTACTTCAGCCAATTCTCTGAAATGGTAGTTCTCGAAGTCGGCTTTAATTTCTTCGATAGAAAATAATGAGCCCAGATCTTTCGGCCCACCAACCTTTTCATTTTTGGCGAGATAGTCAAGGTGTTTTTTACTAAACGCTTCAAAAATTACGATGCCGCCTTTGCGTAAATATCTGCTTAGGGTTTTGTGATAAAGAGATTTTATATCGGCAGGAAAATGAGCGTAAATAAGTGCGATCGCATCAAATTGTTCAGGCTGGTAGGATAATTCTTCCAATTTCCCAACCTCGTAATCAATTGAAACTTTATTCGCTGCGGAGAGTTGTTGTGCTTTCTTTTGTCCTTCAATGCTAATGTCAAATGCAGCAACATTCCATCCCTGCATCGCGGCATAAACTGCATTGCGCCCTTCGCCTTCTGCCGGAAAAAGAATCGCTCCGGGATTGAGTTTAGCGAGCTGCTCTTTTAAATAATTATTGGGGTTGGTGCCGTAGGCAAATTCTTCGTTTGCATATCTTTCGTCCCATCTGTTGGTCCAGTCGTTTGTCATGGTGTTTTGTTTAGTGTGCGATAAAAAGGCCAGCATTGTTTCTGTTCAAAGAGGCTTCTACAAGCTCAGTCTGACACCCCTTTCGCGCTAGGCTGAGCTTGTAGAAGCCTTCTCGCTAATTAAACGGCATTGAATTCCTAATTCCTCGATTACAACGACTTCAAAAACTTAATCACCATATCCCGGTCACTCTTACTCAATTGCATGAATTGATCACGGGATTTTTTTGCTTCGCCACCGTGCCAGAGAATCGCTTCTTCAATGGATCGGGCGCGGCCGTCATGCAAGTAATATGGAATACCATTTGTTTTTTCAAACAGGCCTATTCCCCACAAAGGCATGGTGCGCCATTCATTTCCGGTCGCCAGAAAATCAGGACGGTTATCTGCAAGATCATCACCCATATCATGCAAAAGAAGATCTGTGTAGGGATGTATGCGTTGATTGCTTACTTGTTTGATCGTATTGTTTACACCGGTGGTCATCGTTTGTCTGTGGCAACCGGAACAGTTGATCTGGTTAAAAATTAGTTCACCTGCTACGTTATCGGGATTCTTCACATCCCTGCGCGCAGGTACAGCTAATGTTTGCACGTAATAAGTAACAGCTTTTAAAGTACTATCTGGTAAATCATAACCGTCCGTTTTTACATACTGCGATTGCCCGTAGCAACTTTTCACAGGCTGCACAAAACTGGTTACACCCATATCTTGCTGATAAGCTGTTGCAACCTGTACCAATATTGACGAAGTGTTTGCTTTTAGGCCAAATCTTCCCAATTCAGTTTGCTTGGCGTAGGGATTGTAAACGTAGTTGGCTTTGCCGCTGATACCATCGCCGTTTTTATCATTTTGATCAACGAATGAAAGAATGGTTTGTTCAGGAATATTTTCCAGTAAACCACCTCCAAATACAGGTGGCGCCATGCGCGGAGAAAACATAAAGCTGCCTGGCATTGATGTGTAAAAATCCGTGAATTGATAATCAGGTTTATGTAACATCACAGTCGAACCATCAGGATAGTTAACCGATACATCTGTGTAAGAAAGTTTCACATGCGCTTCACAAGGCACACCAAACAAAGCCTGATCCTGCAACTGTAAACCGAAGTTTGGAACTGCAACAGGTCCGCCATGTTCGTCATTTCCCGTGAGACTTAAACGGATCAACATAGATGATGTGGGCGTACCAAAAGAAGGCGTTCCTTTACCATCGTTGTGGTGACAACTGATGCAGGAAACATTGTTGAAAATAGGGCCCAATCCACCAAATATTGGTGCGGGAGAAGAAACAAATGTTTGTTCAAATGCTTTGTCTCCCAGAGTGTGCACTCTTGCATCGCGCTCGCCCAATCCATCAACAGCGTGTGTGAATGCCTTGGAGGTGGCGTCAAATGCAGTTGCAAGCCCGCCTCCTGAAAGACGATCATCATATCCTGTTTCGTTAAACTCTGTTGCTTTGTGGCACATGGCAAAAGCAAATACGACAAGGATAACGCCCGCAAAAACGATTAGTTTCTTCATGTTACAATTTTGTGATCGCCAATCGTGAAATGTGAATCGTGAATGATGTACGTCTTGGCACATCATTCACGATTGACGATTGACTATTCACGATATTAATCCTGAATGTTCGTCATTATAAAATTCCTCAAATCACCATCCAGCGTTTCTTTCAGGGTGCCGAGCGTTGTCATGATCTGTTGCAGTTTTACACGCTGATCATTATCAAGGATCGCCTGCTCCAATGTAACGTTCACCGTGTTGAAAGAATTCACTGCTGCGGTAATTTGTGTTTGAATAGTATTGTCCAGAGACTTGTTTTTTGCAGCAACAAGATCCTTTAAAGATTTACCGCCGTTAAGTCCCATGTACACGTTTTGCAAACCAATGATGTTGTTTTTGAAATCCACCAAAGAGTTACCGGAGTATGGTGATTCAACGATCTGTGGATCTCTTGCATCAAATGGTTCTTTTATTTTGCCTTCGCCCACTTCTTCGCAAATGTCAATCATACCACCAAGCATGTCCAGGTATGCTTCTTGTTTTTTTGCATACTTTGTTCCAGCCGTTCCTGCAGATATTACTGTTTGTGCATAGTTTACCGGAGCAGACACCCAGCTCAGATAAAGTGCGTTACAGGTGTTATTCAAATCTGCAGCAAGACTTACCATGTATTTCTTTTGTCTTGCAGTAATGTCCTGGGGTTTGCGGCTTCCATGATCTCCAAACAGAATGTATTCTATCGGGTGATAACCACGCAATGACAAGGTAAAGTTTTGTACATCATTTACTGACAACGCATTGCCGCTTGTCAGCAAAGAATCCATCTGGGTATAGTCGGTTGGCCATGTATCCATGTTTGGATCGTAGTCATTATCTTCTACCGGCCCGAAAAGGAAACCTTCACACTGCTCCCATGTTTCGCGCATGCTTTTCCAGTTTGTTTTTGCTGCGTCAAGGTTCGTTTGCGTTGCGTTATCATTCAATGCTGTAATTGATGCATTAAGATTGGCTGCAGCTGTACTCAGTTTTAAATAACCGGTTACAGCAACATTGTTCGTAAAGTCTGTAAGAACGGTCGATTTTAATGTGTTGAAATCCGCGCTGGCGTTACCTCCGTTACTGTCTGCTTTGTGGCAGCTTGCAAGGATAAGTGTATTTAGTGCCAACAGGCAAATGGTCATTTTCTTCATATTCTAATGTTTATACTGTTTCGATTATCAGAAATCCGTTTTGTAAAGAAGTTTTATATTGTTTTAGCGGTAACTCTGCGGGTCCTTTTTTCACCGAGCCATCTTTGGCAAAATCACTGCCGTGCATAGTACAGTGAAATCCATTTGCCGAAGGTGTCAGCTGGTTTTCCTGGTGCGAGCATTGCATCAGCAGGGCCGTATATTCGTTGTTCTCATTTTTTTGAACAGCAATGTCGTAGTACCATCCACGCGGCCTCACAAACTGCAGCGGGCCCTTGTCAAACAAGCTCAACGGAACGCTCAGTTTTCTATCTGTCACTTCTGTTTTGTAAACAGTGTATGCAGCGGGCGTACACGCTACCAATTGCGACAACAATACGCCTGAAGCGCCCAGCAGGCAAGCCTTACACGATGATTTTAGAAAGTCTCTGCGTTCCATAGGTTTATTTTTAAAATGAATAACCGATACCCAGGTTCAGAAACTGATTGTTCTGTTTATACGGCAAGGCATTAGGGGCCGGATTGATGATAAGATCAGGGTTTTGGGGACCTGTGTGCAACAATCTTACATCTGCTTTTATCACCACATTAGGAATGGGCAGATAACTGATGCCAGCTATGATATTTTGCTGTTTTAAAGTACCATCGTAAATGGCTTTTGGCGGTGTTGGGATCTCCGCATTCATATCCATCCACTCACCTCTCACAAATGTGATGAATTGTGGCTTTTTGCCTGTGTGGTATAAAAGATCATAGCCCAACTCTGCATAGGCGCCGTACATGCCACTCGCCATATTGTTTGCGTAAGCGGTATTGATTTTATCAGCTTCCGGATAGCTTACGTACACGCCCAACGCTTTTGCGGAAAAACCATCACGGCTATACTGTAGATCTGCCTCTCCTAAATAAATAGGTGTACCAAATGCTCCGCTGTTTAAGCCAAGGCTATCGGCACCCCGTGGACTAAGGCCAACTGTTCCTCCCGCATAGCCGGAAACCTGGAACTTGAAGTCGTGCCATAAATATTGCAAAGAAGCGGTAACGGCCAGATTATTTGCGAAAGCGTTACTACCTTCCATTTTGCCATCTGCAATGCCTGTTCCGTGTACAAAGTCGGCACTGTTCAAGCCGTTTACTATGGCAACTGTGTAATTAATCGGCAGCCTGTTGGATGATCCATAAAAACCAACGCCCAGTTCGCGCCATGTCGCCGGAATGATGAATTGCTCCACCAATGGTCTCTCTACGCCATTAAAGTTTACCGGCAAATGGTTTTCATTTAAAATGCCGATCCTGGGAATGAACAAACCGGCTACGATATAGTGCTTTGGATTGATGTTGAATTTCAGAAAGGCTTGTTCCATCGAGATCTCGCCTTTCTTATCACTTGCTTCACCACCTACAACAACGGCGTTTTCCATTTCCATTTCGGAGAAAAAGGAAATCTTTTCGTTGAACTGGTGACCAACGAAAAGAACGACACGTTCAAGGTTGGCCTTTGACATTTGAGCATTGAAATTTCTTTGATAGGCGGCACTTCCATAACCGGAAACGACTGTTTTGCTTTTAATAATACCTGCATGAAGAGAGTCTTCATTGGTCATTATCAATTGTTGTGCGTTGGTACGGAACTGTGCCCGGGAAACTGTAACGGTAAATAATGTTACTAAGGTTAAAACGGCGACTTTTTTCATAAAGGCGCAAAACTATAAGCATTGTTAAAGTATTGTTTACGCTTTCCGAAAATTTGTTATCCAATAGTTTATGAAAACAGGAATATTTGGTGAATGACTTGTTAACAGGTTTTTACATAATCTACTTTAATAAAATAATCGCTGAAAACATTAAATAAAAGAATGTCAGATAATTACTGATTTATACCTTATTATTTTATAAGCAAAAAAAAGGGTCAAATAAAAAATGCCAGACTATAAAAATCCGGCATTTCAAAACTTTATCGGGAAAATTCTATACTGCAAATGAAGTCCCGCATCCGCAGGTTTTGCTTGCATTTGGATTGGTAAAAGTGAATCCTCTTGCATTCAATCCTTCCTGCCAGTCGATCTGCATACCCATCAGGTAAAGGCCGTGGGATTTATTCATTATGCATGAAATGCCATTGATATCGAAAGTGTCATCGTTTTCCAGTTTAACGTCAAAACCCAGCACGTAGCTCATGCCACTGCAGCCGCCGCCTTTTACTCCTACTCTCAGAAATTGGGAATTGTCGAAACCTTCCGCATCCATTAATCTTTTCAGCTCCTTCACCGCACCTTCCGTGAGTGTTACCGGAGCAGTTGTTTCTGTAGTTGTTTCCATAAGGCAAATTTATTGAAATATTTGAATAAGTTGATAGTTGTTGGTTGTTAGTTGTTAGGCTAAGCTTGCATCATTCGCTCCTAACAGCTAACAACCAACAACTATCAACTTGTGAATTATTCGGTAGCTCAATAATTTAACTATTCTTTCGTTTAGTTACATTTGCCTCAACTAGATCTAATACAATACATAATGGACTTTTTAAGTACAACCCAAATGGTTTTAGTAGTTATTGCCCTTGCCGTTATAATCGGAGGCCTTTACTTTTTCTATTACTTGCGTGACAAAAAGGAACTAAAAAAAGCAGATTCTGCACCCGCACCCAGGACTGAACCAAATGCGTCAACTTCTTTGCAATTGCAAGCATATGAAAGGCTGGTGATCCTGGCGGAAAGAATTGCATTGCCAAACCTCATTAGCCGCCTTAATCACCCCGAAGCCAGCAAAACTGAAATGCAATTATTGTTGACAAACACAATTCGCCAGGAATTTGAATACAACCTTTCCCAGCAGATTTATGTTTCAGCTCAGGCATGGGAAGCCATCAGAACATTAAAAGAACAGAATATTCACCTTATTAACCAGGTGGCATTAATATTGCCGTCAGATGCAAGTGGACAAGAGCTCAACAGAAAACTCCTTGAAGTGATCATGAGCCAGCCGCAAGGTTCAATGCATGGTCTTGTGCAGGAAGCGCTGAGTTTTGAGGCGAAGAAGATAATGCAGTAGACAGCTATGAGGTATGAAATATGAAGTATGAAGTATGAGGTATGAAGTATGGATTGTTGCAAGTGAAGTGCGCTTCACAAGATAGTTGCATCCTGCACGCTCAATACTTCATAGTTCATACCTCATACTTTATAGTTAAAATACATTGGTCATGAACAAAGCTGAAAACATCAACGACTACATTGCCACTTTCCCGGCAGACGTTCAAAAGCTTTTGGAAAAAGTGAGAAAGGCAGTGCAAAAAGCTGCGCCAAAATCAAAAGAGGTTATTAGTTATGGTATGCCTGCTTTCGAGCAAAATGGCAAGTTGGTTTATTTTGCAGGATATAAAAATCATATAGGCTTCTATCCTACTTCATCTGGCATTGCCAATTTTCAAAAAGAAATACAGGGATTTAAGAATTCAAAAGGCGCGATACAGTTTCCGCTGGATAAGCCGCTACCCGTAGACTTAATTACGCAGATCGTAAAATTCAGAGTAGCAGAAACTGATCAGAAAGCGGAGCTAAAAAAGACGGGCAAAAAAGCAATCGCAAAAAAGACAGCTCCCAAAACAACACTTGCCGACAACGATTTTCTTTCCACACTTGGCGCACCCGCAAGAAGAGCCCTGGAGAATAACGGCATCACCACTTTACAGAAACTTTCCAAATACACAGAAAAAGAAATCCTCGCTTTCCACGGAATGGGCCCGAGTACAATGCCGAAGTTGAGAACAGCATTGGCGGAGAAAGGAATGGCGTTTAAGAAATAGTTTAGAATTGAAAATTGAAAGTTGAAAATTGAAGCATTTTCAATTTTCAACTTTCAATTTTCAATTCTCCGCTGTCCATTCTCCACTTCCCTAAATTCCCTACCTTCACGGCCCTATTGATTGCTTTAAAATATTAGAATGCCAGAAAAAAAATGTTTTACCGATTCCGGTATTGAGATCAGACAGGTGTATTCGCCAAACGGAGAAATAGCCCATACCGGAAAAGAGCTACCCGGAGAGTTTCCCTTTACCCGCGGGATACAGGCGGACATGTACCGTGGCAAGCTGTGGACCATGCGCCAGTACGCAGGTTTCAGTACCGCCGAAGAAAGTAACAAACGCTACCATTACCTGCTCAATCAGGGTGTAATGGGTTTGAGCGTTGCATTTGATTTGCCTACGCAAATTGGTTACGATAGCGATCACGCGCTGGCCGAAGGCGAAGTAGGAAAAGTAGGCGTTGCCATCGACAGCATTGAAGACATGCAAGCACTTTTTAATGGCATCAAACTGGAAGATGTTTCCACGTCCATGACCATTAATGCATCGGGTTTTATTCTTCTCGCATTTTATGTGGCACTTGCGAAAAAGCAAGGTGCCGATTTGAAGAAAATCTCGGGTACCATCCAGAACGATATTTTGAAAGAGTACGCTGCACGTGGCACATATATCTATCCGCCAAAACCTTCCATGCGCATCATCACCGATATTTTTGAATGGTGCAGTCATGATCTGCCAAAATGGAACACTATTTCTATTTCAGGCTATCATATCCGCGAAGCAGGAAGCACTGCCGTTCAGGAAATCGCTTTTACTTTGAGTAACGGAAAGGCTTATGTACAGGCAGCACTTGAAAAAGGTCTTGATATAAATGTTTTTGGGAAACGCCTCTCCTTCTTCTTTAATGCACATAATAATTTGTTTGAAGAAGTGGCGAAGTTCCGTGCGGCAAGACGCATGTGGGCGAAGATTATGCAATCGCTCGGCGCAACAGATCCGAAAGCAATGATGCTGCGGTTTCACACACAAACCGGTGGGAGTACTTTAACGGCACAACAACCGCTTAATAATATCAGTCGCGTTACCATTCAAACATTGGCCGCCGTGCTTGGTGGCACGCAGAGCTTGCATACAAATGGTTACGATGAGGCTTTAAATCTTCCAACGGAAGAAGCGGCAAGAATTGCGTTGCGTACACAGCAAATTGCCGCCTATGAAAGCGGTATTGCAGATACCGCCGATCCGTTAGCAGGCAGTTACTTCATCGAAACATTAACCGATGAAGTAGAAGAAAAAGCATGGCAGCTGATCGCAAAAATAGATGCAATGGGTGGAAGTGTAAGCGCTATTGAAGCAGGGTTTATCCAGGATGAAATTGCCCGCAGTGCTTACGAATACCAACGCAATATTGAAACGGGACAAAAGATCATTGTGGGCGTAAACAAATTCGCAAATGATGAAAGCCAGCGTCCGCCTTCATTTAAAATTGATGACAGTATAAGACAACTGCAAATGCAGAAACTAAATAATCTGCGTCATAGCCGCAACCCAGCGAAATGCGATTCTATATTGCAGGAGCTGAATGACAAAGCGAATAGCGGAGATAACATTATGCCAACTGTTATCGAGGCAGTGGAAAACAAATGCACGTTGGGAGAAATCGCAGATGAGCTGAGAAGTGTATTTGGCGAACACAAATAACCTCCGGTTATCTTTTTACCGCAGAGTTAAGGAGGTTTTTTTCACAGAAGAAAGGAGGATTGAAGTATACGGACGATTTGTATATATGAAATCATTGAGATCGATTATTAGAATTTAGTAACGTTCTTTTTAACCACCTCTCCTTTCCTCCGTGTAAAAAAACTCCGTTAACTCTGTGGTAAATAAAAAAAAGACGCTTCAGCGTCTTTTAGTTTTTAAAATAGTCTTGATGTCTAGCTAACCTTCTCCACCACCGGTTTCTTCTTCGATAAATAAACGATCAATACAATTCCTGTAATTATCATCAGGAAGGAAATAATCTCAGCTTGTGTTGGATGAAAGCCATCAATATCATATTTGGTATTTACTCTTATTTTTTCAATCAAGAAGCGCTCGATACCATTTACTACAAGATAGATAGAAAACAAAATACCTGGTGTTTTGATCTTTTTGCGAATGCTCCAAAGGAATGCAAAAAGAATCAGGCACATTATTGTCTCATAAAATGGAGTTGGATAAACAGGCTCCGGAAGTTGAGCGCAATATTGTCCCACACAACCGGGAATTTGAACACCTTCGCCAATTACGTTATGAGGAAATCTGAACGACCACATCCAGTTTGGCAACCATGAAAAAGGATTAGGCTTTGTGTTTGCAATGCCCCAATCACCATCACCCGCAACCATGCAACCGATACGACCAATTGCGTATGCGAGCATCAAAGCCGGAGCTGCCGCGTCGTTCAAATGCCAAAAACCAATGCCATGTTTTTTCGCATACCACCAGATAGCAAGCGCGGCGCAAATCAAACCGCCATAAAAAGTAAGTCCGCTGAAAGAAAGTAATGAGCCAACGGGGTCGCGCATCAGCTCGTTCCAATTCTCCAGGTTATGGAAAATTTTTGCCCCTGCGAAACCAAAGATCGCTGCAAAGATTACAATGTCTCCTACTCTGTCGTGTGGCCATATTCGAATGATCCTTTCCTCAGGTTTTGCAAGTTTCTGTTTATTTTTTTCATACCATTTCAGAAATGCGAAAAGACCACCCAGCAAAATACCGGCGATCCAGTTGCCCTGTGAGGAAAAAATAAATTCTTGTGGATTTTCTGCGTTAGAAAGAAACGCACCTATGATCTTGTATCCTAGTAAAAAGCCGAGAATAAAATTCAATAAAAGTGAAGAAGTGCTTGCCGGTTGTCCGATTACTATCTTTTGCTCTTCAGAATGCAAAAGCCCTTGTTGGCTTTTTCTTTTCAACTCAAGCGTCAACGCCCACGCAGCACCAATGAAACCAAGTGCAACAAAGAAACCAAACGAATTAACAAATCTCAGGCCCGTCCAATTAACTCCAAACAAATCTTTGAATGCGTAGTATAAATTCGGATACATGTATTATATCGATTAAAGAAGCAATGATACAGAAAAGTTGTAAGTTTTGGGTATATAAGTTATAAGTAATGAGTTTTGAGTGATGAGTTATGAGTGATGAGTAATGAGTTGGTCGCCGCGCCTGATTCAACAACTCAAAACTTACAACTCATTACTTTTTAATAAAAAACCCTTCTCCAAAAAAGGAGAAGGGATAATCACTATGAACAAAGCCAAAAAAAATGAGAGTTGAAAGTCGTGAACTGGATGATGCACTTTGAATCACCTACTCATAACTCAAAACTCAAAACTTAACAATATGTATCAAACGCTGCGATCAGGTTGTGAGCGATCATTTGTGCTGATCTTCCTTCGATCATGTGGCGCTCGATAAAATGAACCAGTTCGCCATTTTTGAACAATGCGATAGATGGAGAAGATGGTGGGTAAGGCATTAAATGCTCTCTTACTTTTCTTACAGCATCAACATCAAAACCTGCAAAACTTGTAGTTAAGAAATCTGGTTTCTTAGCACCGTTTGCAACGGCCATCAATACACCAGGACGTGCTGTACCTGCTGAACAACCGCAAACAGAATTTATAACTAATAATGTTGTACCATCTTTCGCAAGCTGTGCATCAACTTCCGATGGGGTCAAAAGTTCTGAAAATCCATTTTCAGTTAACTCTTCTTTCATTGGTATAACTATCTCTTCTGGATACATTATTTACTATTTAAAGATTTTATGATACTGCAAAATTATGAAAAAGATAAAAGCAAAGCATTTTATGTAATTGTGGCAGTTAATTTTACAGTTAAATGACTTTTTGTCTTGCTTGGCCGATAAAAAATGACAAACTGATCGATTTTTTGCATTGGTACGTCATTTGAAAAATAGGATTCATCAAAGCAATTTTAAAAAACTTAAAAAAATAATAGCTATGACATTCGTAAAAGTTAACAACCCACTGCAAAAATCAGTAAACAACGTATTTGACGAGTTATTCAACGAGTTGCCTAATTTCTGGAACAAAGAAGTTAAAAACAGCTTTAACCAGCCTCCGGTAAACATTGTTGACACGGCAAACGGTTATAATCTTGAAGTAAGTGCACCGGGTAGAAACAAAGAAGATTTTAAAATTAGTGTAGACAATGGTTTGTTGACCATCAGCTACGAGAAGAAAACAGAAACTAAAACAGAAGATGCAAAGTCAGTTCGTACCGAATTCTCACTCCAAAGCTTTAAGCGCAGCTTTACTTTGGATGACAAACTGAAAGCGGATGGTATTGAGGCGAAGTATGAAAATGGCATTTTGAAGTTGTTTGTTCCTAAAAAGGAAGAAGTGAAAGAACCTGCCAGGGAAATTTCAGTTCAATAATTTTTGCGCATCTTTCGCAATAAACAGCGCTTCGTGGGGCTCCCACGGAGCGCTTTTGTTTTTTAAGTTGTTAGTTGATAGTTGTTGGTTGTTAGATTTTAATGACGACAAATCAAAATTGACCGCTAACAACTAACAACTAACAACTAACAACTAACAACTAACAACTAACAACTAACAACTAACAACTAACAACTAACAACTAACAACTAACAACTAACAACTAACAACTAACAACTAACAACTAACAACTCTCCTCCATTTTCAACTTTCAATTTTCAACTTTCAATTCCCGTGTAATATTTTCCTATTTTGAGTTACTAACGCTTCACGCACCCATAGATGGAAGAGAAAGAATTTATAGAACTGATTACGAATCACCAGCGGATCATTTACAAAGTTTGCAATCTGTATGCGCAGAGCCATACGGATAAGGAAGATCTTTTCCAGGAAATAACACTGAACGCGTGGAAAGGCATTCGCAATTTTAAGGGAGATTCGCTTTTTACGACATGGTTGTACCGCGTTGCCCTCAATACTGCGCTGACTTTTAAACGCGGTGAACGCAGGCAAAGAAAGGTTGATAATGCGGTGGAGTCGCTGGCATTTGAGCATGAACGGCAGCCCGAAGCTGATGAACAATTAGCTGCTATGTATAGGGCCATCAATGAGCTTTCAGATATCGACAAGGCGCTGGTAACCCTTTACCTCGATGATTACAATTACAATGAAATGGGCAATGTACTGGGCATTACGGCCAATAATGTGGCGGTAAAAATGAACCGGCTAAAAAAGAAACTGAAGGAAGAGAGCGAAAAATATTTGAATAATCATTAAAAATATTGTGATGGAACTGGACGCATTCAAGGCTCAACTTAAACTGCAACTGGAAAACAACCGCTTTTACCAAAAGCCGGATCTTTTGCAAAGCGCCATGTTGATGAAAGCCAACAGCATTGTGAAAAAAATAAAACAAAGTGTTGTAACAGAAACTGCGCTGGCAATCGTAGCGTCTGTTGCTTTCGTATATTTTGCCCTTGCCTACCCTTCTTTTAGCTTCAGAATATATTTTGGGGTTTTTTCCTGCGTAAGTATTGCTTTTGTTTTTGCGTTACTGGCGCTTCGGATAAAATTGCACAGACTAGACGGTGATCTTTCTGTAAAGCAAAATCTTCTCGACACCCATGCGGTGATCAAAGCTTATGTGAAACATTATTTTAGGTTTTGCATGATATTATTGCCGGTTTGCCTTTGCATGGCAGTATTTGTTTTTCTTTTTGAATTCATTTCCGTTACGCCGAATCAGTCCATTTTCACCCCATATATGTTTTCCCATTTGTGGCTGCCGCTTATTATTTGTTATTGTCTTTTCAGCCTGGGCATGTATTTTTTTACAAAACTTTATTTGCAAAAATTATACGGTGCACACCTGCATTTGTTGGAAAAATTGATTCAAGAACTTGAAAATGAATAATAAATAATTGACGTTTGTAGAGTTTTTAGCCGATAAAAGCGCTAATATTGCGCTTTCTTGTATCGATTACACATTGTCGTTTTTAAGAAAGACAGGCTAAAAAACATTATTTCATGGGAAGATTTCGTGTTCAATTTTTAGTATTGTTATTATGTATCCTAGGTCAGACCGCTTTTTCTCAATCCGATTCCACTCCACGTGTTAAGCCGGACACTGTAAAACCAGTAGGTATAGACACCCTGGTTGAAAAAGTTGACACTACGCTACGTATACTAAATCTCAATCCGTACATCACGCTTCATGTTGACTCAACACTCAATTACAAGCTGGATATCAACAGGGAAAGCCGAGAGTATTTCTGGTTCCTGAAAAATGCTCCTCTTGGTTTGAAAATCAACAAGGATAATGGCATTTTAACATTCAAAGCGGAAAAAAGTTTTTTCCTCTCGGGAAAATTAAAATATGACTACGACTATAGAGTAAGTCTGGGTGTGCAAAATACCCAGAACCCCAAAGAAAGGGTTGATACGTCCTTTACACTTGTCTTCTATAGCACAGATATCATTCCTTCGCTGGTTAAACCAACTGTAGGCTCCATGCTGACGGTAGATGAAGGCGATACAGTATCGTTTCAAATACAGTGCGATAATGGAAGTTTCCCTATCGAAAGAGTAAGCTTTTTCTCCAGCCTGCCATTAAAACCGCTTACAACCATTCATGGTTGCGATGATACTTTTACGTGGGTGCCTTCGTACGACTTTGTAAAAGACGGAGACTCTGCGAAAGTGAAAGTGGTAATGTTGAACTTTGTAGGCGCAACGAAGTTCATGGTTAGAGATACGGCTACGATAAAAGTGGTGGTGAGAAATGCGCTTAACTATCCGTACGCAGTACAGGAACATGCAGCAATTGCGAAGTCTATCAGCACTTATGTTTTGCAGCTTAAATTCGTTTTCCTTCAGTTGGACAAGACAGTGAAGAAAAACAAGGGTGCCAGAACAACTTTTGACGTCACTTCTGCCACGACCGCGATGACGGGTACCGTTTTGGCAACTTCCTCAACGACGGGAAGTAGTGCGGCGAATATGGGAAAAATCCTTCCAACAGTGGGTGTTACGCTTGTTCCGGTGAAAGAGGCAGTGTCTCCAACAAAAACATACGATCAAAACCAGGCGAGCCTTGTTCGCGGTGCGATCAAAAGGCTCGAATACATGCTGCGTGATAATGCGTTGATCGGTGAGCGTGATCCGGACATTACAAAGAAAACAAATAAACTACGCGACGAACTACAGGCGGCGCAAGTGCAACTGGTAGATATTCCAATTGAAATTGTAAACGGCATCAGTGAAGAAGAACTGAACGAATATTTCAACAGCCCTGCGGTAAATAAAAAATATCGCCTGAGTAAAAAGAAAAGCAAATAATAAAATTGTGAAGAGCCTCGAAAGAGGCTCTTTTTTATTTGGGGAAAGGAAGAGAAAAGCCATTTTGTTAGAATGTTTGAATAATTGGAAGAATGATCCTTGTCATCCCGAGGAACGAGGGATCTGGGTTTAGCACTGGTGGGCATTCCGCATAAATCCACACCCAGATCCCTCCTTCGTCGGGATGACAAGCAGTCTTTGGTTATTGTGATTAACATTCTAAAATTTTCAAGAGCGTTTATTGAACTGCATTAAACTCAAAGAATCGTAAATTTAAATATGCAAACGCCTTCCTTATACAAGCAGCCTTTATATGCGCTGATCTTATGCGGCGGAGAAAGTAGCCGGATGATGACGGATAAGTCGTTGCTGGAATACCACAACATGCCGCAGTGGCTTTATTTGTATAACACACTCATGCCGCTGGTGGATAAGATCATGATCTCTTGCCGCGAAGATCAAAAAGCACTATTCGAAAATTATGATTTGATCTTCGATGGCGTTGAGGGCAAAGGGCCGGCGGCTGGTTTGTTGGCGGCTAACAAAGCTTTTCCGGATGTTGCGTGGTTGCTGATTGCATGTGATCTTCCACTGCTTACCAACCGTTCGTTGAAGGCCCTCGTGGCGCATAGAAATCACGAAAAAATTGCGACTACATTTATTGGACCAGAGAATCATTTACCGGAACCGGTTATTACCATTTGGGAAACAGCGGCAATAGAACTGCTGCGCAAACGCGTGGCACAAGGCTTTAACAGCTTGCAACACGTGCTTGAAGACAATGACATTGAGTTATTACAAAATGAATTTCCGCAGGAACAAATCAACGCAAACACACCGGAAGAGAGAGACAAGATTCAGGAGATGATCAGGAAAAATTAGACTCCGGCAGACTGCAGAGATTGCTTCGCCCAATCACCGCTGTGGAATTTTGTTCTGGGTTACAATGTTCAAGCTCCGCCGGTCTCGCAATGACGTGTGGCCGCGAGACTCAGCATCGACTGGCTGTTTGACAAAACTAAAAAGGGCAGCATCGTCATTGCGAGCGCCCGCGGAGAAAGAAAGATCGAATTCCAAAGTCAATGTAAAAACATAAAACGAGTGGGGTGATGCAATCTCTGCAATCTCGGGCAGGCAGCAGAGATTGCTTCGCCCAGTCACCGCTGTGGAATTTTGTTCTGGGTTACAATGTTCAAGCTCCACCGGTCTCGCAATGACGTGTGGCCGCGAGACTCAGCATAGGCAGGTTGTTCGACAAAAAGTAAATAACACTGCATCGTCATTGCGAGCCCCCGCAGAGAAAGATTGCAAAATATTTGACGCATAATAAACATAAAACTATGGGGCGAAGCAATCTCAATCATGAAGCCACGTTTTAACAAACGATATTATCAAACAACAATAAATTCGCACAAAACAAAACCATTTGAATCAACCACTCAAGCCTTCATGGATCGCGATTTTTACAAGAGATTTTGTTTTAGCGATCTCATTGTTCTTCATTGCTTTTATTCTGTTTTCTATTATCGCAGATCAAATAGTCATCGATAAAAAAGATTGGTTCGATTCCGCGGTGTTCGAACAGATCAATCGTCTCCACTCTCCCACTAATAATGCTATTGCACTTTTCATTACGTCTTTGGGAACGGGCATCTTTTTGATACCAGCTTATCTGTTAATTCTATTTTATTTATTTCGTACAAAACGAAGAAATACTGCGGCGCTGGTGGCGTCGGTTGCTGCAATAAGTTTGCTGTTGAGTACATTGCTTAAAAATGTTTTTCAGCGTGCAAGACCGCCATTTAAACATCTCGATTATGTAGCGGGTTTTAGTTTCCCAAGCGGACATTCAATGGTGGGTTTTACTTTTTGTGGTATTGTTATTTATTTGCTGTGGACGCTGCCTTTTAATAAAATTATCCGCGTTTTATTTTCTGTTCTTGTGGCTGTAATGGCCGTGCTTATTGGGCTTAGCAGAATTTATCTCAACGTGCATTTTGCGAGTGATGTCTTGGGATCTTTGCTGGTGAATGTGATGTGGTTGTCGCTTTGCTTTGTTTGCATTAGAGTTTATGACCACAGAAAGTTAAGGGCCGCGGGCTTGTAATGCTACTCGTTTTAAGTTGGGCTTCACGATTTGCCACTAAGGCACTAAGGACACTAAGCCACACTAAGGGTTGTTTTAATTTAAGAATCTCTTAGTGAAACTTAGTGTCCTTAGTGCCTTAGTGGTAAAGAAAAACGCGACCGTTTTGCTCTCATTTATTCCACAGCGTTCATCGTCTTAAACGCCTCTGCCGGAGAAGACAAAAATAACCTGTACAAATCTGCGGTCTGCCCTACGTGAATTTCGTAATCATCATTTTCAAGCGCTTCAAATAATTCATAAGAAACCTGTGATGGTGGAATGCCATTTTCGCCGCCGATTTCCTGAGAGAATTCTGTTTTCACTAAAGGAGGCATCAGCTCAAACACTTTGATACCAGTAGCTTTCAAACTGAATCGTAATGATTGCGTATAAGAATGCAAAGCTGCTTTACTTGCTGCATAAGTCGACAAGCGATGACTCGGTGAAAATGCAACGATAGAAGAAACGTTCACAATTGCTGCATCTTTTTGTTGGCCTAAGAGTGGCAACAATTTTTCATTCAGGCGAATAATGGAAAGATAATTCGTCAGCATTTCATTCGATGCTTTCTCATAAGCGCCTGCAGTTGCGTCGAGCTTGTAATAAGCAGCATAACCCGCATTGTTGATCACAACATTCAAGTTTGGAAAATCCTTTTCAATTTTTGTCACCAGCAGATGAACATCTTTTTCGTTGCTCACATCACTTACAATACCAGTTGCGTGCTGTAGTTTGGCCACAGCTTTATCCAGTCTTTCTTTGTTTCTACCGGTAATGACTACATGATTTCCTTTTTGGACAAATGATCTGGCGATCTCGAAACCTATACCGGCACTGCCACCTGTAACGAGTACCGTATTTCCTGATGTTTTCATTTTATTATTGTTTTATTGTTTATGTAAAATACCGATCGGTATATTTTTGATCAAAAAAATATTAAGTCAAATCATTAATCGCTTTTTCAACCGACTGCATGATGAGTTTTCTGTAGTTGAGTTTACCCGTAAGTTTAGCGATCATTATTCCTCCCTCGATTAAAGCAATCAACGAAATAGCAGTTTGCTCAAGTTGAACATCTGGTCTGAATTCTTTATTGTCGATTCCTTTTTTGATCAGTTCCATGATCTTGCTTTTCCAGGAAGTGATGGCTTCGCTGGCTCTTTCACGAAGTTGTGGATGTGTATCGTCCGCTTCAATTGCGGTATTCAGGATGGGGCAGCCTCCTTCGGGGAAGGGCGCTTTAAAGAAGTTTTCGTAGAAGCTGGCATGTACAAGCAGTTTCTCTTTATAAGATGAATGCTTATCCATTTCTGCTTTCAGGTAGGAAGATAATTTTTTGTAATTGCAATCAAACGCAGCGAGTGCCACTTCGTCTTTGTTTTCAAAGTTGCCGTAAATGCTGCCCTTTGTTAGTCCAGTAGCTTCCGTGAGATCTGATATAGAAGTACCAGCGTAACCTTTTACGTTGAAAATTGGAGCCGTTTTTTCTATAATAAATTCTCTTGTTTTTTCCGCTTTACTCATATCTGGATGATTGCGGATGTAAAAATATACCAATTGGTATTATTTGCCAAAAAAAATAATTGAATAGTTGAATAAACTGAATAGACTGAATAAACTGAGTGGTTGAAAGTTGAAGTGCAAAATAGCAAGTCAACCACTCAGTTTATTCAGTCTATTCAGTCATTCCGTTATTGCTTCGCATAAAACACAATCGAAGCCTGCGCCAAAACATTCATATTCAGATTGAAACCAACATATGGTGGCGTTGCGTTTTTATCCAGCTGCAGCTTGGTTTTTAAGGCGTACACTGTAACAAGGTATTGGTGAGCAGCACCTGGAGGCGGGCATGGGCCGACATAGCCTGGCATTCCCGCGTCTGTATTGCTTTGAATGGCTTCTGCAGGAGCAAGATTTTTCGATACATCGCCGGCGCCGGATTTAAGTTCCATCACGTTCGCAGGGATGTTAAAAACCACCCAATGCCAGAAGCCGCTGCCTGTTGGTGCATCTTTATCGTACATGGTTACTGCAAAGCTTTGTGTGCCTGCAGGCGCGTTTTCCCATGAAAGTTGCGGTGAAATATTTTGCCCGTGGCAGCCAAATGTATTAGCAAATTGCTTTTGCGTGGCTTGTCCGCCCACATCGTTACTTTTTAAAGTGAAGGTTTGCGCAAAGGACATTTTGCCCACCAAAAACAAAAGTGCGGCAATGGTAATTGTTCGTTTCATATCAATTTACTTTTATGTTGTAAAATTAGAAATGCATGGTTTTGTTCGGTATGGATAAACGTTCAAAACTTATTGCTGAAAGGTCAATTTTTGCTGTTTGTAGTCGCTCGGCGTCATGCCAAAAAACTGTTTAAATACTTGCGAAAAACTGCTGTGATTTTCATAACCCACTTTATAATACACCTCTGCCGGCTTTTCATCATTGTTCAAAAGCAGTCCTGCCGCCATTTCCATTCGTTTGTTTAACAACCATCGGTTAGGCGTGTTTCCATATATTTTTGAAAATTTTCTTTTAAAAGTAGAAATGCTTGTGTTGGTAAGAAACGCCAATTCTTCTACAGTAATATTATTAGTAATATTTGCCTCTACCACTTTTCTAAATGCCAGTATATCTTCAGGATCATTTTTGCGATGAACGAAAAGCGCCATTTGAGATGGATATTTGTGAAACAAATACATCATCAGTTCCTCGAATTTTAACTGCTTCATTTCGATAGAAACATTTACATCCGCGTCGATCATTAATTGAAGCGATCTGATATAGTTGTAAAGGAAGTCGTCTTTTTGAAAAATTACAAAGCCGTCTGTCTGCTTTACAGCGGTTGCTGTTTTTAACGCAGGATACTTTAAAAAAAAATTAATGAGCGCTGCATCTTCGAAAAACAGCAGAATCGTTTTATAACGGCCACCCGCCGGTGAAATTCTTTCTGTCATAATACAGTTGCCAGATGACATCAATAGCATCTGCGTGCTGTCAATCCTGACTTGCTTCCCGGGAAAATACACACTCTTCTCTCCTTCCAGCAATAAATTAAAAACATTGCATTGCAATGTAATTTTTACTTTCAAAGCGCTTGCTGTGCTGGAATAATCGATCAGTTGTATGCTACCTGGAGTCTTCGGATTTGATTTAATTGTCGGGAGATCTCCCGGAATATAAAAATCTTGCAATGGCTACCTATTTGCAAGTAAAGATAAAAGTATTGCCTGCTTCTTTGCAATGTTTATGCAGAATGCACTGCCTTTTCAAAAAACATTTTTAATTTCTCCCATGCACTGTCTCTTGCTGATTCATCGAAAGTTTCGGGCCTGGCGTCGCAAAAGAAGCCGTGTGTTGCGTTTGGATAGACGACAATTTCATGAGGCACCTCTGCCTGTGTCAGTGCTGTTTTAATCGCGATCAGGTCGGCGGGTGGAATATGCGGATCTTTTCCTCCGGAAAAAAACATCAATCTTCCGTCATGTACTTTTATGCCGGTTGTAAGTTGCACAATCGGTTCTGGTCTGCTCAAAGCCGTTCCGCTACTGGTTATCCAGCCGCCATAAAGACATGCCGTAGCATCGAAATGCAATTGCGTGGCGGCATAGTATGCAATGTGTCCGCCCATACTGAAGCCAAGCATTCCGCTGCGTTCGTTTGCTGAGCATTTCTCTTTCGCAAAACGAATGGCAGCTTTGATATCATCGATCACTCCCTGTCGCGAAAGCATGTTCAGGTTTTCCAGGCCAATAGCTCGTCCTTCCTGTGTGTACTGCAATGTGTTTCCGTTATATGTCCGGTGATAGAAGTCTGGTGCAATGGCAACATAACCCAGCTTTGCAACGCGTTGTGTGATGTCCCGTATATGATCTGTCAAACCAAAAAGTTCCATTCCAATGATCATGCATGGATGCGATGCCGCATCATCAGGACGTGACATGAACGCTTTCATGTGTTCATTCCCGCTTACCGGAACCATTACTTCCCTGCTGATTATTGGTAGATCCATAGGACTGTTTTTTGTTTTATGTCGTTGTTCGGACAAAAGGTAAAAGTAAAAAGTCAGAAGTCAAAACAGGATTACCAATGTCAATGTTAGAGGAAACTATTTTTGACTTTTGATTTTTGACTGTTGAATTTTCAAAATGCTTCGTTTAAGGAAATGTAAAGTCCTTTGCTGATGTCCTCGCCCGGTCGCTTATTTCCCACTGCCATGTCTAAGCGCAATGTGAGCCTTGCAAGCGGATCAAACATGTACCGGATGCCGCCTCCAAAACTGGGGAAAAAATCGTTGAATGTAAAGCCCTTGTTGGGATACACCGTTCCTGTTCCGGCAAACAATGCAAATATTATTCGCGTGTCGGAAATAAAGCCCTTGTCTTTTTTCTTTGCCCACGGACGGTAGCGATATTCCGCCTGCCCGATCACCAGGTTCTGGTCATTGTATCTCCATGCATAATATCCGCGCAGGTAGCTGGAACCGCCAAGTTTTGACATTGCATAAAATGGAATGGTACTTCCTTGCGTGGTGTGATAAGCTGCCTGGAAACCCAAGGTTTGTGTGGCGTTGATGCGGATAAAATGTCTTGCATCAAGTGTGATGGTGGTATAGTTCCAATCGCTGTAGGCAAAATTTGACCATCCGATCAGCCGCACATATGTCCCTTTTGTTGTAAAGTTTTCGTAATCGCGTGAGTCATAGATGCCCTCATAGCCTATAACAGCCAGCTTTCCACCGTCTTTTCCCACGTAGGCTGTTGTATCAAAAATGCCGCCTTTCTCCTGATCTGTAAACTCATCCGACTGCAAACCAAGCCCACCTCCGGCGTAGAAATGTTTTCCCAGTTTGCGCTCCACTCCTGTCAGAAAACTGAATCTTTTTGCGGTAATCAGGTCCTTGTCCGTCTCGTGCGTGTGCGCCCCGATGCCATAAAAGTATGCGGGAAAATCGTTGTAGATGCCGCTCACAAACATGTGCCACATGTTGTTTTTCGTCCAAAGGCTTCCTTGAAGGATCAGCTGTATCTGGCTTTCCACAGTAAACATATTGTACGAATAAAAGGAAGATGGCCTGGTAATGCTCGACGTTTTGTCAAGGTAAAAACTGTAGACCGCTCCAATTCCATACTGAAACTTTGTTTCCGGGGCATAGCCTATAACGGGAAACGGCAGGAACAAGGGCTTCTTTTGTGCCATGCGAGCTGAATCTTTCAGGTAAAGATCACGCTGTATTTTTTTCAGGAACTGCGCCTGCAATGGGATTGATACTGCTATGAATGCTGCAGCAAAAATGAGTTGTCGGAACTGATTTGGTATTGCCATGTAAAATGTCTCATATACAGACAATTACAACGGCATTTTGTTTGGTTAAGTTAAAGAGAAGAACCCTTTTCAGCCTCTTCCTTCACCTTAAACGTATAATTTCTTTGAGTGAGGTAGCTAAAGCAAACAACAATAAAAGTGGTGATGATCTTGGCGATGGTTGGGTAGATGTGAAAATTTTCCACCAACACTTTCAGGCTCACGTAGTTAATGAAAATACAAACGACCACGAGCAGAAAATAACGGAACAATTGTACCCTTCCGTGCAGGTTGGAATCATGGAAAACGACATTGCGCATGAGGAAGAACCCAGTGGGGAAGCTCACCGCGAATGATATAATGAATGCCATGATGTACGGGCTGATTACGAGCGGGCCCCAAACAAAGTTCTGTTTATGCAGGATAAAATTGTAGCTGATAAAATAAACAAAAATGTCGAGCAGCGTATTACTGCCGCCGCAGGCGAGGTAACGGAAAGTTTGTATTGGAATAAACTTACGAAACGGGGGATAGAAAAAATCTATAAATGCGGTAATGTTATTCTTCAAACAATTTGTTTTTTCGGAGCGAATATAAGGCGTTTGGAAGGTAAATTGTTATTAATAACGAAGAATTAATGGTAGGGTGAGCGGAGAAGGAAGTATGAGGTATGAAGTATGAGGTATGAATTATGAAGCATGAAATTTCTGGTGAAGCCATCCCCAACGAATTTCGTACAGTGTATATCATACCTCGTACTTCATACTTCATACCTCATAGTTCATACTTTACGTGCCGAGTCCCTACTTCTCTACACCTCCCCAATTGACGTTTGGCTCTTTACCCATTTGCAGTTCCAGCACGCCGCCCGCAATAATGTCTTCATGCAGCAGGTAGCATTTGTTGTATGGCTTGCCGTTCAGTTTGGCGCTTTGTATGTAAATGTTTTCGGCAGAATTGTTTTGAGCGACAACGATAAACTGCTTTCCGGTGTGGTATTGCTTGTCGAGCTGAATGGTTACTTTTTTAAACACCGGACTGGTGATCTCATAACGATTATCGCCCGGACATACAGGATGCAGGCCACTTGCGGCCAAAACATACCATGCCGACATTTGACCAACATCTTCATTGCCCACCAATCCTTCCACGGAATTATGATAGGCTGCAGAACAAATGGTTCTTGTCCATTTTTGTGTAAGTGAAGGATAACCGAGCCTATTGAAAATAAACGGCACATGATGCACCGGCTCATTTGCATGATTGTAGTAATCGTTCCACATCATGTTTTTGGGTGCATGTTCAAAGAAGTTTACGAGATCGTCTTTTACTTTTTCCCTGCCACCCATCAAAGCGGTCATGCCATCAATATCCTGCGGTACGAACCATCCTTGCTGATAGGGATTGCTTTCAACGCTGCCGTATCCTTGCGTCAAACGTCCTTCCTGTGGCCATTCCTGCCAGTTGCCATTTTGATCTTTCGGGCGGAACCAACCTTTTTCTTTGTCGAAAATATTTTTGTAGTCAAATGATTTCGCCAGGTATTTTGCGGCGTCGTCTTGCTCGTTCAACTTCTTCGCAAGTCGCGATAAGCACCAGTCGAAATAAGCATATTCAAGTGTTTCGGATATGCTCCCCGGTGTATAACCTATTTTGCCATTGTCGAATTTTGCAACGGTGTTCAGGGCGTATTGATAAGACTTTGGTACATCATAATTGCGAATGCCTTTTGTATATGCATCTGCTAAAACCGATACAGCGGGATTGCCGATCATGCAGCCTGAATAAGCATTCAGGAACTCCCATCTTTCAAAATATTGGTTGCCTGATTGATCAGCCAGCGTGATCAATGAATTCAGCAGGTCGTTTACCATTGCAGGATTGATGATCGTTTGCAAAGGCATCTGACTTCTGAAAACATCCCATCCACTGAAAATGGTGCGTTTGGTAAAGCCTTTTGTTTCGTAAACTTTGCCATCACCACCAACATATTTACCATCCACATCGGCAAATGCTCGCGGATCGATCATGGTATGATACATTGCCGTGTAAAAGATGCTTTTTTCTTCAGTTGTGCCACCGTCAACCTTTATTTTTCCCAATGCTGTGTTCCAGCTTTCATGCGCTTTTTTGCGAAGCCCATCAAAGTTCCAATCTTTGATCTCGGCTTCCAGGTTCTTTTTTGCACCTTCTATACTGCAGAAAGAAATGCCTGCTTTCATTTGCACCTGCTCGTTTTTTGCCGTAGCAAATTCTGTATAAAAGCCAAGATGTTTTCCTTCTTTTTCACCAACGCCTTTTAATACAGCAGCCGTTGCTACTCTTTCGTGATATCGATCGCTTTCAACATCTTCCCGTTTTCTTTTCCAGTCATCCGGAATGTCTGCGCTCCAAACGCCGTAGTTTTTTAAAGGCTTGTCAAACTGTGCATAGAAGTACACTGTGTAATTTGGTTTGCCGTCACCATTGCCCCAACCGCCACCATCTGGTGTGCATTGCATCCAACCTTCAATGGTGTGATCGTCTATTACTTTTACATATTGTTTCACAGAAGTTCCTCCTACTCTTCTGGCAAGGTCTATTTGAATGCGTGATTGTTTGTTTTCGGGAAATGTAAAACGCAACATACCACTGTGCGGAGCTGCGGTCATTTCTGCTTTGATATTGTTATCTGTTAATTGAACGGAATAATAACCCGCTGATGCTTTTTCTGATTTCTTATCATAAAAAGATCGATAACCATTTTCAGGGCTTTTCATTGTTCCTGCAAATGTTTTCAAAGGACCTGTTGTTGGCATGACAAGCAGATTGCCAAGATCGCCATACCAGCCGACACCACTCATTTGCGTGAATGCAAAACCTTCTATGCTGGTGTGTTCATAACTATAACCTGAACCGTTGTCGCCGCCGGTTATGGTATTGGGACTTACCTGCACCATACCAAACGGAGTGGCGGCACCGGGAAATGTTTTACCAAGACCATGATAAGATCCCGCAGCATCCGTGCTGGTGCTCGCGCCGATAAACGGATTCACATAACTGGCCGCATCCTGTGCGTTTGCACTGATTGAATATAACAGAAGCAGAACTATAGCTGAATATATCTTTTTCATCGGCGCCAAAATAGCACTTTCAGCGTAAAATGTATTTGTTATTGAATGTAGTTTTTTAGCAAGTTGTGAATTGAAAATTGTAGGGGCGAATCGCATTTGCCCTATTACAATCCAAACAAAAGAAAACCTGTTAAAGTTTTCTTTATTCGGCATATCGTCACCCGATGCATGCCTAGCCGCTATTTTATCATGAAAATATTGCAGAGTGGCTTTTTTTTCGTAAATTGAAGTGATGCCTAAGGCTTAATGCATAACGCATTACGCTTAGTTTTTTGGGATGTGAGCGCCAGTGTTTTGCGTTCAGCATTGCGCATTCTGTGGTTATAATTCGTGGCACATAATTGGTAATAATCTCTGAGCCCGTAAAAACAATTCTATAATGGCTTAACTGTCTGAAAAACTATTATTATGAAAAAAAGAGAATCTTTCGCGCTTGGCATTGCATCTTTCGCTTTGATTGCTTTTGTAGTGTACGCGTCTAAACAAATGAATACACAGCGTAAACTTAGAAAGGCGTCTGACGAAGGTTATGAAACGGCTCACGATATTTTGTACCCGAGTAAAACAATTGCGGCCAGGAAGCTGCGCTTCGGCCCCATTTTACCTGAATAAAAAATTTTACCTATAGCTTGAAAGCGCTTGTAGCATGTTCTGCTGCAGGCGCTTTTTAGTTGTTAGTTGATGGTTGTTAGTTGTTAGGGTTTATGAGCAAAATTGCTTATTATTAATGAGCGAACCCGCAGAACCAGAGACCGCTAACAACTATCAACAAACAACAAACAACTTCTTACATGAGCGAGCCTTTACAGCCAAATTCGAAAAGGATAACGGAGACTGTATTGATACTGCTTTTACTGCTTGCATTGATTTATGCTTTGTTTACCGTGCTAAAGGCTTTCTTTGGCGTGTTTACTTTTGCAATAATCTTTGCGGTGTCATTTGCAAAGCCATTTGAAAGGCTTGTACAATTGTTTGGGCAGAGAAGAAAATTAGCGGCAGTTGTGTATTCTATTTTGCTCATTGCTATTATTGCTGTGCCGGTAATCTACATGATATCTGCATTGAGTTTACACGTAAAAGAAGCGATCCATTGGATAGGCAATGCAAGGGAGAATGGATTGCCTCCGCTTCCCGGTTGGATCACAAACATTCCATTTATTGGTGACGACATAAACGCATTCTGGCAACAATTGCAGGACCGCCCCAAAGAGGCGGTAGGTGCCTACGAGCCGCAACTAAGAATGTTGTTGCATCGTGTGGTGACAAGCGGCGCAGGAATGCTCGGCGTAGCATTGGAGTTTATTGCAGGCATTATTGTGTCGGCAGTTTTTCTTGTAAGCGGTCGCAAAATAATGGTGCCCGTACGCACAACACTCACCCACATGTTTGGCAAAGAAGATGGTCATGCGTTGGTCGATGCGACGGCGCAGGCCGTAAAAGGTGTTGCCATTGGTGTAATGGGCACAGCCTTTATTGCAGCTGTTGCTTCATGGATAGGCTTTGCTATAGAAGGCATTCCTTTTGCATTGGGCCTCGCTGCTATTGTTTATTTTTTGGTACTGATACAAGTTGGCCCGTTGATCGTATTTATACCCGTAGTTGTTTGGCTCGCCATGCAGGGACATAGTGGCGGCGCTATTTTTATTGCGATTTGGGGCGTGGGCGTTTTAATAGTCGACGCAGTGTTGAAGCCCGTTCTCATTGCCAGAAGCGGTAAGCTTCCTTTTCTTGTTTTGTTCCTCGGCGTTATTGGCGGCCTCGTGGCCTGGGGCTTTACAGGCATGTTTAAAGGGGCGATCATACTTGCGGTGTTTTATACCATTTTTAATTCGTGGTTGGAGAAGGCAAAAAATAGGCCCATGCCATCCTCTGCGGAGTTAAGCGACGGTGAATAACAACAGAGAAAAGTGTACACTCAGAAGCAACCTTTTTCCCGGTTTTCCGTATATATTTTCATGCGTGGACCACTCAAAAATCTCTCGGCCAATGTTGCGCAACAGATCATCAACCAGTTTTTTGGGCTGGTTATCTTTTATGTTCTTTCAAGGAACATGGATAAATCGAGTTTTGGCGAACTGAACTGGAGCCTTGCGTTCCTTCTTACCGCGTTTTCCATTCTGTCATTTGGCTTAGATCAGCTAACGGTAAAAAAAGTAGCTTCCGGTGATGCTCCCGCACAGGCAGTCGGCATTTTTTCATTACATGTACTTGGTACCGGGTTGCTATTTTATGCAGGGCTCGTATTAATTTGGTTCCTTTACCCACACATGCCCATACTGTTGATGTTACTTGCATTGGGCGTTGGCAAACTCATGATCTTTTTTTCGCTGCCATATAAACAAGCGGCTGCGGGCCTGGAAAAGTTTACAACTTACGCATCAATGTCTGTTGTCTCAAATCTTGTAAGAGGTATAGCGCTGATTATTTGTGGCATATTGCACATACTTGATGTTCGTCTGGTGATTGTTATTTTCATCATAGGCGACATTGCAGAATTCATTGTTACAATAATCTTGTATCGCTATCGTGTTAAAATGCATTTTCAGTTCAAATTTTCAAAGCCCACCTACTTTGAAACAATGAAAGAAGCTTTTCCCCAGATCGGTGTAATTCTGTCAACCGCTGCGATGGCACGGTTTGACTGGTTGTTCATTGGCGTTTTTTTATCTGCTGCAAGACTCGCAGAGTATAGCTTTGCATACAAGGCCTATGAAATGTCAACGTTGCCATTGCTTGTAATTGCGCCGTTGCTTGTTCCAAGATTTGTCAAATATTTTCAGACAAAAAATGATCTCTCTTTCGTCTATCCTATTCTTAGAATGGAAATGATTATCTGCTCACTGATTATGGTTGCGGTAAACATTTTGTGGGTGCCAATAATTGATGCGATTACAAAGGGACAGTACGGAGCGGTTAACAGTAAAGTTGTTTTTATACTAACATTATGTACGCCGTTTTTATACATCAACAATATATTGTGGACGATCGCATTTGCAAAAGGACGATTGAAAAGTATATTCAAAATAATTTTCGCAGCCTGTTGTGTAAACATTGTTGCTGATATTGTGCTTATACCTTTTATGGGAAATACTGGTGCAGCGCTTGCATGCCTTCTGTCGTTGATCGTTCAAATGCTGCTTTATTGCAAACTCGAAAAGAGCCTTTCTTTTGCTTTGATAAGCTATGCGGCAATTGTTTATCCTATGTTGGCTGTCATAGCAATAGGAAGTGCATCGTTCTTTTCGGAAAATGTGATAATGGAGCTGATTATGGGCGCAGCAGTTTTCTTTACAACAGTATTACTGGCTAATAAATTTGTAAAACAGGATATCCGTTCCGGGCTCGAGTTGCTTTCTCCAGATCTTTAAAATGTGTCAGGCAACCTTTCAAAAAAACGCTCGTATTCAATATATACAATACGAGACTATTAATGAAGACCGCAATACTTGCAGCCCCCAAAAGATTGCTCCGTTCCATAGACTGGCGGTTATTGATATTCCTATTGTTGTTTCTCAACGTAAAACTTGTTGTAAAGCTTGTAGCCATCATTTTTATTTATATCGCCAGGCCCGGTTTTTCTTTCAAGTTGGATAGAAAAGATCGTGAAAATCCTTTGTTCTATTATTTGATAATGTTGGTAGCTTGCTTGGACCTTTTCCTTTATCAAAGTTTCAGGCAGCCACATTATATCATTGTGTTTCTTACTGCCATTGGCTTCTGGGCCCTCTGCATTTTGGCTATGTGGCAAGTTCAAACTTCAGTGAAGCGGAACAGAACAATTGTAACTCACAATACGCTGAAGGCATTTTTTTGTATTAACATAGCTGCCTCGTTTATTAGGTTTCTTTTAATTGTTGCCGATAGCGGTTCCATCAATCCTTACAGATATCAGGGCATGTATCAGAAATATTTCATTGGAACCGGTGACCTGATAAGAGGTATAAGCTTCGATACGTCTACGACCAACGCTGTGATCTGCGCGGCCGGCGTTATTTATTTCTTATACCGGCGGCAAACAATAATGCTGATTTTATGCATGATCACTCTTTTGCTTACATGCAGCAATATTACCAACATTATACTCCTCGCAGTGTTTGGCTATATGGCAGTTTTCAGAAGCGATCGTGTGCAAAAGAGCCTGATGTTGATTTGCACCATGCTACTAGTTGTTTTCATGGCGAAAGTGTCTCCGCAAAACGACAGCTACGCAACGGGAATTTTTACAAAGCTTTTAGGAAAAGAAAACAAAAAGGCTATTGCAGCGGAAGGTTCCCTTACAAAGGAAACAGATACCAACGAAGCGTGGAAAAAAGCATTTGCAAAACAATATCTTGACAGCATAAGTCACTTGCTTGCAGTATTACGAACAGAAAAACAAATGGCGGCAAAGCCCGTTATATCAGGTGTTTCGCTGGTACAAGATCGTCCGGAAATACCGCATCCTAGTATTCATAGCGCTCCTTTTCAACGCAAAAGAGATACGCTGCCAGAGCAACAAATACTGATCAGGTACATAGCGCAGACAGATTCAGGAAATACAAGCCTGAAAAAGTTTCCTGACAAATACCCCGGAAAAGCGATCGCTTTTTTTCAAACAGTTTCTTTTTTCAGACAGCATCCGATAAAAATATTAACAGGAAATGGTGCAGGGAATTTTTCATCCAAATTGGCTTTCCGTGCAACGGCATTGAATACAAGCGGCGGCTATCCTTCGAGGCTGGCTTATATCAATGACGATTTCAGGAACAATCATCTCGAAACTTTTCTTTACTACTTCAGTAAGGACAGGGAACTGCATTCTGTGGCCAATACACCTAACTCGGTGTACAATCAATTGGCGGGAGAATATGGCATCGCTGGCATTGTCGCTTTCATTGGTTTTTACATAATGTTTTGGATGAAACGGTTCAATAAGAAAAGTTTTGGTTTGCCTTTACTGCTGCTGCTGACGCTTACCTTTTTTGTTGACTATTGGTTTGAACAATTGTCAATCGTTGTGCTATTCGAATTACTATTCTTCCTCGACATAAAAGAACGAAACATACAGCAAGAAAATAATGAGACGACATGGAAAGAGAAACAATTGTTACCGTGCTGATGCCGGCTTATAATGCGGGTGCTTACATAGCGGAAGCAATTGATTCAGTACTGGATCAAACCATGCCGCATTTTGAATTGCTCATAATAAATGACGGGTCAACCGACAATACAGAAGCCATCATTCGCACCTACAAGGACGAGCGCATTGTTGCTATCAACCAGGATAATCGAGGTGTAGCAAATGCCTTGAATACAGGACTAGAGCACGCAAAAGGTAAATACATAGCTCGCTTCGATGCGGATGATGTTTGTTTTACCGACAGGCTCCGGAAGCAATTGGATTTTTTAGAACAGCACCAGGACTATGTTATAGTAGGAAGCGATGCCGTGTACATATCAGAGCATGGTGAGGAACTCTGTTATTTTAATTGCGCTGATCATGGCAACGAACAGTTAAAAAAACATTTGCTAAAGAACTGTCCCTTTACTCATTCAAGCGTTATGTATAGAAAAGATGAGGTGTTGTTTTGCGGCAGCTATGAAGAGCGTGCGCACAACATGGAAGATCATTTATTGTGGATGCAGTTAAGCACGCAGGGAAAATTTTACAACATCAAAGAGCCGCTGATAAAAGTTCGTTTCAATCCATCGTCTGTTACGATAGACGAAAAGTGGCGCGGCAAACAATTCCGTAAACTAAAGCATAGCATTCTGCTTCGAGGGGCAATTACTGAATATGAAGGAAACATGTTATTGGCAATCATTCAAAAGCAAAACACGCATTCGATCAGGAAAGGGTCATACTATGCGCTTTGTGGTAAAAAATTCCTGGTCAACACTCACCAGCCGGAGAAAGCCAGGACATACCTGCGAAAAGCAATACAGGCATCACCATTACGTTGGGACAACTATGCTTTGCTGGCAGCAAGTTTTTTCCCTTCAGCATTTTTAAAATGGCTACATCAAAAGATAAACTAGTATGAAACAAGAAAATGAGAATACCATAAGAGTTGCATTGATAGCAAGATCGACACTCTATCGTGTACCTGGAGGAGACACTGTTCAAATGATGCAGACCGCTGCGGCATTGAACAGGGAAGGCATTCGCGCAGAAATAAGACTGACCAATGAACCGATCGATTACAATAAATACGACCTTTTTCACTTCTTCAATGTTACACGACCGGCAGATATATTGCATCACGTGAAATCTTCCGGGAAGCAATACATCATCTCTCCCATCTACATTGATTATTCGTTGTACGATAAATACTTTCGCAAAGGAATTTCGGGCTTGCTGTTCAAATATCTTTCCAGCGACGCTTGTGAATACCTCAAGGCGATAATGCGAAAAATAAAGGGAAATGATTCGCTGAACAGTTTCTCTTACTTGTGGAAAGGACAAAAAGCATCCGTGAAGGAAATTCTGAAAAAAGCATCCATGGTATTGCCCAACTCCTCTTCAGAATATAAAAGGCTGAAAAATAGTTACGACGCATCTTTTCAACATTTTGTTGTGCCAAATGGAATTGATCCGGAGCTGTTTGCGCTGAAAAACGACGTGGAACGCGACAACGATCTTGTGCTATGTGTTGGGAGGATTGAAGGTGTAAAAAATCAATTGAACCTTATCAGGGCGTTAAACAATACACGCTATAAGCTGTTGCTCATAGGATACCCGGCCCCTAATCAATTGGGTTACTATGAAGAGTGCAAGCGTATCGCAGCAGGCAATGTTCAATTCATTGACTATTTACCTCAGCATGAATTGCCATGCTATTATCAAAGGGCCGGTATTCACATCCTTCCAAGTTTTTTTGAAACAACAGGACTAACTTCTTTGGAAGCCGCAGCAATGGGCTGCAAGGTTATTGTTACTGACAAAGGCGATACTGTTGAGTATTTTGGTGATCTGGCCGGCTATTGCGAACCCGGCTCTCCGGAAAGTATTTTTCAAACCGTTGAACTTGTACATGCACAGTCTTATGATAACAGGCTCAGGGAAAAAATTTTGTCAGAATACACTTGGGCAAATGCATCGGTGAGTATTCTTCGAGCCTATCAGCAAGTAATAAAAGCAAATGAATCCTTTGAATGGAACCCAGGTTATTCATTAAGTACACAATAACATGAAACAATTCTTTAAGTACATATTTGCTCTTGATGATACGCTGCCAGACAAGATCAGTTATTATCATTTACTGTTGTTTCTTGTTATGCTGCCATTTGACAGGTTCTATTCAGAATTGATTCTTATCAGTTTTGGCATTCACACCTTGATGCATGCGAAACGCTTTGCTGTCCCGGCGTTTCCGTTGAAGAGAGTATTGCTTGTGCAATCTGTTTTTTTTATTACACTGTTGTCAACCCTTTATGCATCAGGAAGCACAGATGGTTTCAATAAGCCAGGAAGACAAATAGCGCTGCTTCTTTTGCCGCTGTTTTTTGTTTTTTCCAAACTTGATATAGCTCAATACAGGCAAAGACTTTTTCTTGCATTTTCGACGACCTGCGTTATCCTTGTTCTATACTTGTACTATGACGCGCTGCACATTATTTACTTTGATAAACTCCCTTTAAAAGAACTTTTCAGTGCGGCTTTCATGAATCATAATTTCAGCAAACCAATTGAACTGCATGCTACGTATTTTGCTATGTACATTTGTTTTTCGTTAGCGTATTTCATGTTTTGCCTGTTGCAAACTAAGGGCGGAAAAAGTAAATGGCTCTGTGTTTTATCAATTCTTATACTCATGGCCGCATTGGTTCAAACCGGATCAAAGGCGGTGATGATAGCAGCACTCTGTTGTATTGTTTTTATTCTTCCCATGAGTGTTAAAGACGGCAAAAAGCAACTTAAAATCTATGTTGCAGGTCTTTCAATTTGCGCGGTGATGATCGCAACTGTTTTCCTTACTCCAATCTTTCGTGAACGTTATATTGGAGGATTGACTAAAGATTTATCGTTGAATCTTAATGTTCCAGGTATTCCGGAGCCGAGATTGGCAAGATGGAAATCTGCACTCACACTGATAAACAAGTCTCCATTTATTGGCTATGGCACGGGAATGGAAACGCCGGTTTTAAAGCAGCAGTATTTTTCTGACAAATTATTCATCTCTTATTATACTGAACTTAATGCCCATAACGAGTACCTGAGTGTGGCACTTAATTCCGGCTATGTCGGGCTGCTGTTGTTGCTGGGTTTGTTATTGATTTGTTACCGCATTGCGCTGGTTGAGAGAGATGTGATGTTTTTATGTTTCCTCGTAATCCTTACTATCACTTCATTTTCAGAGAATATACTCGATCTCAACAAAGGAATTTTCTTTGTTGCATTTTTTTTGTCCCTGTTTATTTTAACAGCCCAAGCTGAGGGGAAGAAGTCGCAAGCAACCTTTTCTGAATGAAACCGTATGTACTTATATAGTCCTTACTAAAGAAATGAAATGGTGAACGATCTACAAAAAGAAATACTGGCGACACTTGCATATTTTGACAACTTCAGGTACCCCCTTACGCAAAAGGAAATTTTTTTGTTCTTACCTGTGCAATGTACGAAAGATGTGCTGCAACATGAGCTCCGTGAGCTTTTGCTGTCGGGCCATGTTTACAGGGTGCAGCAATTTTACAGCCTCGTAAAGGATGAACAATATGCCCGCCGTCGCAATGAAGGATATTCAAAAGCAATAAAGCTTATTGATACGGGAAAACGCGTAGCTGCTTTGCTCAGTCATTTTCCGTTTGTGAAGGGCGTCGCTATTTCCGGTTCTTTATCGAAGTATTTTGCGGAAGATGGTGCAGATATTGATTTGTTCATTATTACAACCCACAACAGGGTTTGGCTGGCCCGCACCCTTACTCATTTGTTAAAAAAACTGAGTTACCTTTTCAACAAGCAGCATTACTTGTGCATGAACTACTATGTTGATGAAAGTGCGCTGGATATTGTAGAGAAGAATATTTTTACTGCCACAGAAATTGTTACACTCATGCCATTGCAAGGCACCAAAACCTTCGACGATTTTTTCAAAGCGAATGGCTGGACAGCGAAATTTCTCCCCAATCATTTCATGCGTATTTACAGGGAAAAGGATATTGGTTCCAACCCGGTTAAATTATTGCTGGAGACTTGTTTCAAAGGCAGGTGGGGAAATGCATTGGACAATTACCTAATGAATATAACGGCACAAAGATGGCGTCAAAAAACAATGTCCGGTCAATTGAATGACCACGGATATATAATGAGCATGACCGCACACAAACATTATTCAAAGCCTGACCCCACGGGGTTTCCAATTAAACTGCTTGCAAAACATCAGGAGAAGCTATTGCAACTTCAACAATTGCATGCGATGAAAAGTGCTGGTGAAGCTAGATAGTTTTGGAATCGCAAATACTTACCACTAAGGCACTAAGCACACTTAGCCGCACTAAGGGTTCGTGAAAATTTGAACATCTCTTAGTGAAACTTAGTGACCTTAGTGTCTTAGTGGTAAATGAGAGTATTAAATCACTTCCTCCGCAACACAATGATATAATAATCGCCAATCGATCTCCAGGGCCATGTTGATTTCAAGCGTTGCTCTGCAGCTTTCAAAAAGCTAAACATGCGCGGGTACCTCTCGGCAAAGTGTTCAATATAAGAAGGTGGAACGAAGGTGCACAGGCCTTCCACAGTTTCAAGGGAAAAATCATCTTTTAAAATAGTTTTCACATAAGATGGGTTGTAGTACCAACAAGTAAAATGCTCTCCCTCTATATGTGCCGATCGTCCGTTGCTGCTAAAGAAACGTCGCACGGCCGTCTTGAATTTTCCTTTGAATATCAGCAACGTTTCAAGCAGGCAAAACTTTGGCAATATCACCAGGCACGCTACGCCGCCCGGTTTCAATATTGTATTGAAAGAAGACAATACTTTGTCGAGTTCATTGGTGCAATTCAATCCTCCAAAATTGCTAAAGATGGCGTCGTACTGTTTACTTGCTGGAAGCGATGGCAGACTGGTATAAGAGCATTGCTCAAAACTAATTTTATCATTAAGCCCTTGCTGTTGAACTTTGGTAGCCGTTTTGTCGAGCATGCCTTGTGAGATGTCTGTGGCGTGAACGGTATATCCGTTTTGCGCAAAAAAGATAGCGTCCTCACCTGTTCCGCAATTGAGTTCAAGGATGTGCGAACCTTTCGGCACATAACTCATCACCGCCTCCCGCACCCGTTCACGTTTGTATTGTACGATCGTGTTGCCACTGTATATCGCATCGAAAACGGCGGCCTGTTTACCGAAAGCTGCAGCTGCAAATTGTTCGTTATGTTGAATCATTCTGTTCATGCTTTCTTGTGTTGCAATGAAAATAGTCTTACCCGGTCAAGCCACGTAGCCGGAAAATAATAGAACGCCGACAGCATTTTCTTTATATCACTTTTACCTGACTGCTTGAACCACTCGCGCCACTTTATAGTAGCAATATGTTTTTTGTAGTTGTTGTGCACATAACGATGCAGTTGTTTGTAAAATGATGGTGCGTAGGTGTTTCTAAACATTAATGCAAGCTCCGAAGAGTCCGTCCAGTTGTGCTTTTCCTGCATCGCAGTTTTTACTTTTTCATAGAAGCCGGTTCCCGGCAAAGGATATGAAACGGAGATGCCGATTTCGTACGGCATCAATTCGTTTATCATTTTTATGGTCAGCTTTATGTCTTCTTTTGTTTCACCCAAATAGCCAAACTGAATGAATAGTGAAGGCTTTATTTCATAGATCTTCAGCAGGTTTGTTGCTTCATGTATTTGTTCAACGGTTATGCCTTTATCCATTGCGTCCAATATTTTTTGCGAGCCGCTTTCGGCGCCCATCCATGCATTTTCACAACCTGCTTTTTGCAGGGAACTTACATAAGCCGGCTGCAAAAGAAGATCGGCGCGTGATTGTATTTTGAATGTGAACGCTAAATTTTCTTTTTGTACAAGTTTAGCAAACTCCTCTACCCATCCGGGTTTTAATCCAAAAATATCATCGCAGAACCACACATGGTCGAAGCCATAATTTTCCATTAAATACTTTAGTTCGTCTACTACTTTTTGTGGCGAACGTGAATTGTAGCGATTGCCATAAATTGGTTTTGCGCACCAGTTGCATTTGAACGGGCATCCTCTGGTGGTAGCTATGTTGATAGAAAAATAGCCTGCATGTTTCAGCCACATTTCCTTATAGCGGTCAATGTCAACCAGGTCCCATGCGGGTTGCGGCAGACTATCCAAATTTTTCAAAACGTTTCGTTTTGCCGTTGTTGTATTGACTCCGTTTTCATGAAAGACAATGCCTGGAATCCTGTGCAGATCATTTTTATCAGATGTCAATGCATTGGTAAGTTCCAGCAAAGTCATCTCTCCTTCTCCTATCAAAACGAAATCTGCTCCGGCCCGTAAATACTGATCATAATGATCCGTTGCATCAGAGCTGGAAACGATCACAGCAACGCCACATTGTTTTGCAAGTTCAATCATTCGTAACGCCGCTTCACGCATATTGGTCAGGCACATCTTCGTGAGGTAGTTGAACCCATCATCGTAAATGACCAGCAGGTCTGGCATATCTGTATTTAACGCTTCGACTAGTTCGTCTGCGTTTTTTGCAAACATGGTGTCGAAGAGTGAAACCTCATAACCGTTTGCACGCATCCATGCAGCTGCATACAAGGTTGCCAGTGGCGCATACGGTTTGCCAATGGCTTCCTGTTTTTTATCAAAGTGCAAAAAATAAGAGTGCGTGAATAGTATTTTTTTTAGTGCCATTGTGAGTTTTGAGTTATGAGTTGTGAGTTGTGAGTGATAAGACTCCGAACGTAATGAATGGTTCGTAGCATACCCAAAGCAACACACAAACAATTCTTAATTTCTAATTCCTAATTCTTAATTGATCACAGCGCAGCCGGATTCACCGTCGGAGGCAAATACAACGAGCAAACACATTTCCTGCATATTTCATTCTCTGCCATATTTATCGATTTTCTAAAACGTAATGCCTGTTCATTGTTTACAAGGTTGTCCAGTGAAACATCTTTTATATTGCCGAAAGCATCGTGAAAAAAACATGGTTTTACAGAACCATCGGCTTCTATAACTGCTGATACCCAAGGCGCGTTGCATCGTTTATAAGGAAAGTCGGCAAGTCCCGCAAATGCTGCATAGTATTGATAGATGCTCCAAATTCTGGCAGGTGATTCGAGAACGAATCGCTTCGCAAAATCATTCGCATGTGTTTCAAGCATTTCTTCAACAACTGATTTTAGTTCCGGTAAAAAATCCCGGTCGATGAGCAGTTTGTTTTTGTTTTCTTCTTTCCATTCTTTGGTATGATCAAAGGCATCGCTTGTAACGTCCGCCGGCAAAAAACTTATGCTGTCAAGGTGCAGTTGTTTGGCTGCATCGATGATCTGTGGCCAAATACTAAAGTTCAATTGATGAATGACTGTACGTCCGGAGATTTTGAAATTTGGTTGCAGTTCCTTTATTGCTTCGACGCTTTCTTTTGTTTTGGCAAATGCGTTTTCAATGTTCCTGATCTTGTTATGTATTTCTTCGTTTCCATCAAGGGAAATAATAATGTTGTCAGTATGGTTCACCAGGCTTTCTGCATGACGTTTTATGGCATGCCCACTTGTAAGCAAAGTGATTTTTATGTTTTGCTTTTTCAGGATTGCACATAACGAAAAAAATGCCGGGTGAAGAATCGCTTCGCCGCCGGACATTACAACCTCTACTGTTTTAAATTTCTGCAGTGAATAGATCAGGCCCTCAACATCTTTTTCAGTTAATTGTTTAAGATGATTATTGTGCTTCCAAATGTCACACATCACACAACGGCAATTGCAGGCGCTGTGCGGCATTAAGATAACAATGGGCAAAGTGGTGATAACATTTGTCCGCAACGTTTTGTATCGCTGGTATGTTTGATATAGGGATTGTTGCATTTTTTAGTTGTTAGTTGTCGATGGCAGTTGTTAGTTATTGGTTGTTAGTTGTTCGGCTTTAATGATGACTATTCAAATTTGAACGCCAACAACTAACAACTATTAACTAACAACTTCATTAAAATCCCTGGATCTCCGGTTGCCTGTATTTCCAAATGCGTTGCAATAGCTTGATTTCATAGGGATACTGATAGACATTGATCTTGTATCGCAATGTTGCAATTGCTTTGATAGCTGTCTTCCTCAAACTGGTAAGTCGAATGTCTGTAACAGTTGGATAGCGCCCATTCAGCACCGTTTCAAAATTCCTGATCTTGTCAATCATTGCCGGTGTGAGCCACGGCGTCAGCGGATTTTTGCGCATGTCAAAATTTTCCCAATGCGGGCTTACCCAATCTTCCAGGGTTTGCGGAAACTGGAAGCCGTTGCTTTGCACTTCTTTAAACAATTCAGAACCTTCTGTCGGAACCGGACTGTAAGTGTATAAAACAATTTCAGTGGAAGGGTTTATGCTCTTGATCTTTTTTATAAATGCGATGTCGTCGTCAATCTGTTTTTCAACTAGTTCGGGAGTTGGCGCAGGCATGCCCAATACAAACGAGTATTCAGGAATGATATCAAACTTTTTCAACCTCGCAGCAAATGCTGCGATCTGTGCGCCGGTTTGTGTACCACCTTTGTCCATGCGTTTCAGCAATTCATCGTTACCGCTTTCTGCGCCAAAAAAAATGATCTTGCAACCTGCTTCTCGAATCAGCGCCAATGATTCATCGGAAAATTTATTCATGGTGTCGATCCGCGCCATTCCCCACCACGTCATCTTTTCGGGCTTAATCAGTTTCGCAAATTCAACTACTCTTTTTTCCGACACAAAGAAATTGTTGTCGTGAAATTCCATAGCATCAGCGCCCCATTTATCCTTGATGTATTTGATATCGTTGTAAACATGCTGTGCAGATTTTGCTTTCCATCTCGCTTCGTAGATGGGCACAACGGAACAAAATGAACACGTAAACGGGCAACCAATGCTGGAGTGATAGGCGAAGGTTTTTTTGCCGAGATATGTTTTCCCGAGATACTTTTCCATTGGGTACATTGAATGCAATTTGTCGTACGGCAATGGCGGCAATGTGTCCTGTTCAATCAGGTCTTCCTTTCGGGTTTTAACGATGTTATCGCCTGAGCGATAGATGATGTTTTTGATCAACTCGTAGGGCGTATTGTTTTCCAACGCATCAATCAGTTGAGGAAAGCAATGGTCACCGGGCCCATTCACCACAAAATCTACATACCCCGATTTCAGGACCGCATTGTATTGTTGTGAAGGAAAATAACCTCCCCAGATCATGATTGTTTGAGGATACTGTTCCTTAATTTTTTTTGAAAAGGCAACGGCCTGCCGGAGTTGCGGTCCGGGCATTACCGTGAAACCAATGTATTTAAAACTACCTGTGGAAAGGTAGCTGCTGATCTTTTCCATAGGATCGTCTTCCCTGTTTCCATCAACAACCACCCAATCATATTTGCCCTCTACCGATGCGGCAATGTTTAGAATTGAATTTGGTACGCGAAAAGTGAATTTTGCACTCCTTGGATTAAACAGCAAAATCTTATTATGAACAGCCATGTTGAGAGATTAATATCAATAGATACGTAAAAAATGGAGTGAGGTTGCCTGAAGGCAGGAATTAAGAATTAGGAATTAAGAATTAAGAATTGTTCAGAGTGTAACGTTACAATTTTGGATCGACGCAGTTAAATGTTTAACATTCAAAGTTCTAGCAATAATGGGCACTGAGTCACAGAAAGAATTCTTAATTCTTAATTCCTAATTCTTAATTGTTTCCCTCAGGCAACTAAAACCCCACTTTCCCCGTATATACTATCATGCAAATCTCCTCCTATTTTAAACGTCTGTTTACTCCTAAAACCAAAGATCAGGAACCGGAAAAAGCTTATGACCTTTGGGCGGCTTCGTATGATGAGCAACCCGGCAATTTGATGCTCGATCTCGATAAGATGGTGCTGTACGATTTACTGGACGATGTTGACCTTACGGGAAAAAGAATTGCCGATATCGGTTGCGGTACAGGAAGGCACTGGCAAAAATTGTTGTCATACGAACCCGAATTGTTAGTGGGTTTTGATGTGTCAGAAGGAATGTTGAAAAAGCTGAAGGAAAAATATCCGGACGCTATCACCAGGAAAACAAACAGCAATGTCTATCCGGAAATTGCCGATGACTTTTTCGATGTTATCATTTGTACCCTCACTGTTGCGCACATGCAGCGCATGGACGAAACGTTTGGCGAATGGAACAGAATTTTAAAGCCGTGCGGCGATATCCTTCTAACTGATTACCATCCCGAAGCGCTTGCAAAAGGCGGCAAACGCACGTTTTCATACAAGAACCGGTCGATAAGCATTCACAACTATGTGCATCCAATTGCTTTTATACGGCAACTGGCGGCGGTGAATGACTTGCGGATTGCCCATTTTCGTCACATCAAAATTTCTGATGCGCACCGCCATTATTACGAGCAGAAAAATGCGCTGCATGTGTTTGAGCAATTTTTCAATACGCCTATCATTTATGGCATGCATTTAAAGAAGATCGATGCTGTTGCGTAATGTTCATATTGCCAATCAAAATGAAGTCTCTGATATTCATTTATCCGGAGAGAAAATTTTTTCCGTGGTTAAGGCGGATAACGAGATTGGTGAAGAGCATACGATAGCGTTCACTAACGCGGTGGCTATTCCGGGACTTATCAATTCGCATGATCATCTGGATTTTAATTTGTTTCCACAGTTGGGTGATGTGGTGTATGACAACTACCAGGAATGGGCCGAACACATTCATTCTGTATATAAAAAAGAGATTGATGAAGTGTTGCAAATACCACAGGCTTTGCGTGCCGAATGGGGTTTGTACAAAAATCTGCTTTGCGGCGTAACGACAGTTGTTGACCATGGTGTTGAGCATTCATTTGACCACCCTGTGATTGGAGTATTTCAACACTGCCAGTCATTGCATTCCGTTGCGTTTGAAAAAAACTGGCGCATGAAGTTGAACAATATCTCCAACCTGCAAAAGCCGGTGGTGATACATGCAGGCGAAGGCATAGATGCCAGTGCTTATGATGAAATAAAAACCTTGCTTAGCAACAACTACATCAAACGGAAGATAGTGGCGGTGCATGGAATAGCCATGACTTCCATGCAGGCAACAAAATTCAAAGCATTGGTATGGTGCCCGGCATCGAATTATTTTATGTTTGGACAAACGGCCAACATTAGCCAGCTTAAAAAACTTACTCCAGTTCTTTTTGGCAGCGATTCTACTTTAACCGCGGGTTGGGATATATGGAAGCATATACAGATTGCCCGGAAAGACGGCTCTCTTACTGACAAAGAATTGTTTGAATCGCTCACTTCTGCGCCTGCTGAGGTGTGGAAAATGAAAGAGCTCGGAAAAATTTCGGAAAATCAACAGGCAGATATTGTTATTGCAGATAAGGGAGATAACGAAGGCTGGGATGCAGTGTTGTCGATAACACCAGAAATGATTTTGCTCGTGATAAAAAGAGGAGAAATTCAATTGTTTGATGAAAGCTTGTTGCAGCAGATAGACGAGCAACACATCTCTCTCAATGATTTCAAACAGATTTCAGTGAATGGCGCAATCAAATATGTGCGCGGGAATATTCATCAGCTCATTAATAATATTCGCTCCTATCATTCACAAGCGATCCTTCCGGTAGAAATTGTTCAAACAAAATCGCCTTCCTATGTTCACACTCATTGATCTTACGTTCTTTACCAACAAGGCGTTTTCGAGTGGGTCGGAGCTTGTGATGTCGCAGGCTGCTTCACTTGGTTATGTCGATCATATTAAAAAGTGTGTCGCGGTTGAGGTGGTGAAACACATGAGCAAGGAAGAGCATCTTGTTGTGAATGGTGTGCCTTATCACTTCTTCAAAAATGGCAATCGCTTTTTCAGTTTTCCATTAAAAACGTTTTTGTACATACGAAAGCGACAGCCCGAAATTGTGCTTACTCAAGGCCTTTCTTTTCCTTTCCAGGTATTGATGTTGAGACTGTTTGCCAAAAGTAAAACACGCATTCTTGCCCAGCATCATGGTGAAAAATGTGCCCGCTCCGCGGTGAAAAGAATGTTTGAACGTTTTGCCGATAAATACATTGACGCTTATCTTTTCAATACACCTGAATATGCTGAAGAGAGGTTGCAACTTGGATTGATAAGCTACCAGGATAAAATATTGTTGCTTCCTGAAGGTTCAAATACTTTTCAAAAGAAGGATAAGAAGCTTGCGAGAACGCAAGCGGGTATCGAATCTGAAGGAACTGTTTTTCTTTGGGTAGGAAGACTCAATGACAACAAAGATCCGCTGACGATTTTGCAGGCATTCGCGAAATATCTTTCATACTACAGCGATGCACAGCTATATATGATTTATCAAACTGAAGATTTGCTTTGGGCGGTAACGGATTTATTGAATCAGAATGATTTGCTGTTGGCGCATGTTCATTTGATTGGCAAAAAAAATAGAAATGAATTGGAGATGTGGTACAATGCGGCTGATTATTTCATTACCGGAAGTCATCACGAATATGGCGGATATGCTTTGCTGGAAGCAATGGCCTGTGGCTGTGTGCCAATAGCGACCAACATTCCAACGATGCAACAATATTTGCAACACGGGGAAACCGGTTTTTTATTTCCACCCGGCGATGTTGAAGTATTGAGTTTGCTGCTAACAATTCTTGATCAATATGATGTGGAAAAAATGTCTCAAAAAGTAGCCGATCGTTTCAGGGCCAACTATTCATTTGAAAAAATAGCAACTGAGCTTTGTGATATTTGCACGGCACTACTTGTCAAACAACCGCATTATGTTGGTGACCGTGTCATCGATCCCGTAAGCAGTAACGCTTGAATGTTCCAGCTGACTGTTTTGCAAAAGTGAAATGGTTTGCTCAACCATTTCTTCAACAGTATTAACAATGAACCAGTGTGGTATATCGTGTTGCATTGGTTTGCAAAAGCTGATCACGTATGCGCCGGCATAAGCTGCTTCTGCACAAACGGTGCTAAAGCCTTCATAGGATGAGGTATGTAAAAATATTTTTGTCCGCTGCATATGGGCAAGTATTTCAGCGTGCGGTAGTTCTCCTGTTAAAGTGACGTTATCCTGCAAGTGATGTTGTTCCAAAAGATCATGCAGTTTTGATTTCTCCGGGCCTTCGCCGCAAAGCACGACTTTTAATTTTCCAAAACTTTCATTTACCCGTTTTGCCACTTCAATAAATACATCGTATTGCTTTAAAGGAATGAGAGATCCTGCAGCCATTATATCAATATCACGTTCGGTTTGTGTATTGGTAAACATACTTCCATCAATACCAATAGGAACAACATTGGAGATTTTGATTGCGTAATGTTCTTCAAAAGTTTTTGCAACACTATCTGAAATGGCGATCAATTCATCACCCGAAGATCGCATCAGCATTTTGTAGCGATTGTTCTTTTTTGCATCTTGTCCTAACAACCACGTATAATATTTGATTCCGTATTTTTTGCCAAAACGCTTGCCCAGCAGGGCACACTCTCCGAGCCAGAGACTAAGAATGCCAATGATATGTCGTTGGTGTTGCAAGTCATTCAGTATGCGCCAAACTTTTATCCAAACCCTCAATCTGAACAATTTTCCCTTGTTGGCACCTCCTACGCCAATTACCTGGATGCCGTTCCATACATATCTTTTTGCCACAAAAGGATATTGAAAAGTGATGATGACAATGTTTAGCAATGGATAATTTTTCTGCAGGTTTTTTACAAACACCTGTACGGAAGGAAGGCAAGCGGAGTCCGCCTCATTTATAGGAAAACCGGGGGTGAGAATTATGAGGGTGTTGTTGGGCATGCTGATATTAGGAATTAGATATTAGGAATCAATGTCGTTTAGTTAAGCAACTTTTCAATTACTTGGTTGCTTTGTTCAGGAAAAAAAGACTGCTTGTCATCCCGACGAAGGAGGGATCTGCGTGATTGTTTGCACATAGTATTCGTTAGTGTTAGACCCGGATCCCTCGTTCCTCGGGATGACAAGCGAGATGCTTTTGATTTTTCAAACAGCTTAACTTAGCGACTTTGAATTAGCAATTAGTAAAGAAGAAAAACTTAGAAATCTAGAACTAGCTCCTAATTCCTAATTCCTAACGCGACTATTCATCAATCTCCACCACCCTATTGCACCAATGCAAACTGCTTTTGTTATGCGTGATCAGTATTATGATCTTTCCCTGCGATGCCAGTTCCTGGAAGTAGTCGAGCAGTTTGATTTCCGATGCTTCGTCAAGTTCTTTAAATGGTTCATCGAGAATAATAAGGTCGGCGTTCTTATACAGCGCACGTGCGATAGTGATACGTTGGCGCTGCCCGCCGCTCAGGTCCCTGCCCGCATCTGCGATGAGCGTTTGCTGTGCATCAAAACCCGTGGAAGCAATTTGCTGCATGCTGGTAGCCCGAAGCACAGTTTCAACTTCGGCATTTTCTCTTTCCTCTTTGCCCAATGTTATATTGTTCCAAACAGAGTCGTTGAACAGGAAAGGATGTTGCTTTACATAGGCGATCAAATGCCTTATCTTTTTACGATCCTCTGTGGTGGTAGTAAGGCCGTTGATATGAATGGCGCCTGACGACGGTGACAAAAAACCGAGCAATAAATTGACTACCGTCGTTTTGCCTTTTCCTGAAAGGCCGTGTATGCCGACCATGTCCCCACGATGCAGGGAAAGGTTGAAATAGCTTAATACAGGCATGGATGGCCTGTAGGCAAAGGAGACATTTTCAAACGCAACATGTTGTATCCCTTTATCAATGTCTTTTTCGATATCAGTGTTGCTACTCGTTTCTGCTTTTTCGTGTGGAACGAGTGGCTGTATGGTAAATTCGTATGCTTTTATCTGACCGATACAGTTTAATATTTTCACCGCGCCGGGAATAATTTTGTACGCTGCTGCTATGAATGCTCCAAGCGTGACGACTTCCAAATGCACGGTTCCTGATAATGTTTTGTTGATAACTACGAGGATGAACAACCCTGCGACGGCGAATGCTTCTATAAATCTTGAAGGTAAAGCCTGTATGCTTTGTTGTGAGGCGAGCCCTTCGTTCATTAGCTGCTGGTGATTAATATAGCGTTCCGTAAAAAATGATTGGGCATTGTACACATTGCTTTCTACAAAAGCAGCAAGTGCTTCGTTTAAGCACTGCAAGGATTGCTCGCTGTTTTTCTTTACCACTTTTTTTACGTTATCCACTTTGCGTTTCATCAATGAAGAGCACATAATGACAGGTGGCAATAAGACGATCAGCAATAGCAAAAAAATAACAGGACTGTATAATAAGACTGCTATGATGGTTATGAATATCAGAATGATTTGGGCAACCATTTGCTGGAAGCTGCGCAATACGTAGTAGCAAAACTCAATGGGCTCCTGTGAAATTTTTCTCACATAAATCGCCGGCGCGGTTTGTACATGTTCTGCATAATCTAAACGAAAATAACTGATAAGATTGTTGCGGGAGATTCTCAGTGCCACTTTGTAGATGAACTGAAATTGGTTAGTGAGTACCACTCCCGCGAAAATATTTTTTGCAATGAATAGCATTAAAAAGATAGCAATCGGCCACAGGGAATCTTTTCCGAAGAAGTTGTTTACGGCCTGAACGGATGCGTTGTTTGTGCCCGCATACATGGCTGTGAGCCAAACCAGCATAGCCATGAAAACTACGTCCAGCAAGGTTAACAGGATGTCGGGAATGATCATCGACCATAGCTGCTTTCTTTCCTCCCGGGTAAGTGCCTTAAAAATATGTTTGATGATGAGCTTCATGTAGCAGGCTGTTAGGCATTAGAGAAAGAAAACCGTAGCAATGGTGCGCGCAATAATTTTCATGTCCATTTTAGGTGACCAGTTTCTGATGTAGTAAAGATCCATTTCCAGGCGCTCGTTTAGCGTTTCAATATTTTCGGTGTAGCCGTATTGGCCATATGATTGTGCAAGACCTGTGATGCCGGGTTTTACAAAGTGCCGTGATGAATAAGCATCTATGAGGACTTCATTGCGTAGATTCTCCGCTATCATTTGCGGACGCGGGCCGATAAAGGACATATCTCCCATCAAAACATTCAGGAACTGAGGCAGTTCGTCCAAATGTGTTCTGCGAAATACGTGGCCGGTCAGGGTAATTCTTTTATCATTTTCATAGGCTCCTTCAGTGTCTGCATCTGCATTTACAATCATCGTCCTGAATTTGATGCAGTTAAAAACCTGCCCATTTTTCATATGGCGCTTTTGTATAAAGAATACCGGCCCGCGGGAATTTAATTTGATGATGATGGCTGCAAGCGGTGTCATCCATGACAAAATGAATACGATGACAAACGTCGAAACGAAAATGTCAACGGTTCTTTTTACTAGTTTGTTGAACGTTCTCTCCAATGGTGAGCTCAACTTTTCGTCGCGATAGACAACGTTAAGTTCAGAGGTTCGCACAGGCAGCTGTATAGCCACATCGGTGTAAGATTCGGCATGTCCGTTCATAATGTACTTGCTATAAGTGGATGATCAATCTCTCGGTGATCCGTCTTTGTAAGTACATACGAACGGTTTGCAAAAAGAGTTGCCTGGCGGGTGTTTTTTCTTTTGGTATGAGCTAGGGAAAATGCCTGTACTAATCCAAATTTATTTTTATTATTCCTTCAATGGTTTTATAACTTTCCCACAGAGGAGTTTTCATAAACTGTTTATTTTCCAAAAACATATCCTCATACAAGTATACAACGTAGTTAATCCTATGATTTTTGTATTGCAGATTTGGATACCATGTATTAAAATCACTGCTTGATAGTTCCATATTCCAAACAGTGTTGAAGTCGTTATTACTTGCCTCGCCTACGACGCTTATCAGGTGAAGAAAGTATTCGTTTCGGAAACTTTCAGGCTCGCTCATTTCATTAATGGCATCATCAATCCTAATTAAGAGGTCACTTGTAAGATCCTCTGCATCAATGGCTAGTTTCTGCAATAGGTCTTTTATCAGGATATATGAATGATCTGGAAACGTTTTTCCGTAGGGATTCTTTTGATAAAGAATTTCATTGGAGAACTCATTCTTTAACAACTCAGCGAGCCAGTTTTCGAGGTCCGCAGTGTTTTTGCATATCCTGCAAACTCCTTTGTGGTTTACAAGTATTTCGTCGTTGCTCATTTTATATACGAGCGAAGAACTGCTCATATACTCTTCCAACATTATTTTCTTATGGTCATTCTTAATGAGCTCAACAAACTTCTCCTGTGTTATTTCTGCTGATTTCATATTTGTCAGATCGCGTTCTAAATGAATTAAATCTACACAATCCTATTGTTAGAAAAAAGAGTTTCCCGGAACTAGCTTTTTAACCATAGAGGAAAGGAGTTTTTTTCACGGAGTGAAGGAGAAGACTCTCAAAATAAGTAACTATTATCAGCGACAGGTAAATAAAAAAAGAAGAGTTATAGCGCCAATCTCCTTTTCTCTGTGAAAAAAATCTCTGTTTACTCTGTGGTTAAAAAAGATGGCCCAAAATAAAACGGCCCATCCTTTCGAATGGGCCGTGGAAAAAAACACACTTAAACGCATGAGAAGAAAAAATTATTGTGCCCTTACTGCCATATCAACAGGAGAACCCGGTATGCCGTCTATTTTCTTGATTAAATCACCGTTTTTGCCGGTGCTGATGTTCAGGTAATACAAAGAACCTTCAACGCCCGCTACCAATGTATTCTGATCAATCAGTTTGATCATGGTTACATCTTTACCGCCGAAGTCTGTTGAAAGCGCAGTAAGGTTTTGATTGGTTGGATTGTATTTGTATACTTTGCTGCCCGAGTTGAAATAGAAAATTTCATCGTCGGTTGCCTGCCATTTTGTAGTTGCTGTAATCAATGCTGGCTGAGAGAATGCACGTTTGTATATAGTTGTCAGCGAAAATTCTGTTGTAAAGTTTGCATTGAATTTCAACTCATACAAAGTGCCGTCTGATGATTTTCCAAACAGGAAACAATTGCCATTGTTAACCTGCATCATCGTTACCAGATCCAGGCCAACATTAGTTGGGTCAAACGCTGTTCCTTTAGCACTGTACTGTGTGCCAAAATACATTGGTTGTCCATATACATTGAAGCGAATGATATTCTTTTTTACCGCATCATATCCTATGTAATAATCACCGGTGCTGCCAGTGGCATAAATGAGGCCGTTTGCCAAAGTGTAGTCTCCGTCACAGGCCACGCCAAACATTCCATAGATCGACGCTAAATTCCATGTTTGCCAGAAACCTGCATACAGCCTGTGGTTGATGACGCCTGTTATTACACCGAGTTGTGTGCCGGACATCTCTGTTACCTTCGTTGTATCAGGCGCATTGAAAAAGTTGCCCGCTAAGTCTTTTGCACGTTTCAATGAGTCTGCACCTATCTGAACGCCGCCGTTTTCTGTCATTACCCAATAGCTTGAAATGGTTACGGGAACAATTGACTGGTGGATCGTTGGCACCATGCAAAGTGGTTTTGCAGGCAGGTTCTCTCCTTGCACTGCTGCATATATTCTGGCTTGCACAGCACCGTCAGGTTTGATAAATGAAAATTGTGTTACATTATTTTCAACACTTAACACGGCTGTTCCCAGGCTAAAGTTAGTAACGCCATCGATTTTAAAGTCATGAAAATAGCGCATGCCGTTATCATTATTGATAACTGTCAAGCGGCCATAAAATCTACCTGTTCCTAATCCGAAAAGCATTCTCAATGACGGGCCTGAAAAATGTATGTCGCTTACTGTCGGGCCACCTACGCGCCAGTCAAAGCTCAGGTTGGCACCGCTTTTGGTGGTGATGGTTGGTGTAATGATGAGGCTGTCTCCTACCGCGGCTTTGTAAACGGTGTCAAGCTTCGTTACCAATGGTTCGTCGGGAATGTTGTATGTGTAATTGCCCTTGTCTTTATAGCAAGCGTTAAAAGCAATTGCGAGTGAAACGGAAAATATGATGATTAATAATTTCTTCATGCCTTTAATTTTTTAAATTCAAAACTTAGAAGTCAAAAGTCAAAAACTTGCAACTCAGGATGCTTCATCTTTTTTACTTAATTTATCCTCTGCCCAAACTCATCAATGAAATGATAAGTGCTGGCACCATCGTCTTTCTTATACAATATCTTTTTAGCAGGATTGTTAGTGCTATAGAAATAGTAGTTGTCACTGTCTTTAATTTTCTCCAGCACATAATCGCGGCCCGGATTATTCTTCACCCATGCTGCCGGGTCGGCCATAAAAGAGGTGAGCAAACTGATAATGTATAAGTTCTTTGGAATGTCAAAAAAAGCTTCATTTGGTTGAGGAACTGTCAATTCTCTTACGCCATTGGTCGCAATAAGAAAAAGCAAGTGTTTTGTACGTGAGTAATAATCGCCGAGATAATACGTCCACCAGTACTCCTTTTCCAGTGTGGCTGAAAATATAAGCGTTCCGTTGACCTCTTTTGTAAGTGCCGTGCCAAAGTTGTCATTTGCGTATAACTTGAATTTCAGCTTAACAGATCGATTCTGCAATGCACTGTCGGTGTTATAAATAACCAATGGAATAGATATTCTGCCTTTGTTTGCGGGCATTACATAGCTGTCTTTAAACGCTTCATAATGTTTGCCTGGCAATGCTGTAGAAGAATCCGGCATTGCTTTAATGATAAAGGTTCTGTCAGTGCTTGTTTGAACGCCGGAGATGCGAACCGGTATCATAATGGTATCAAGCGCCAGATCTGGTGTGTAGGCAAATGTGTAGATAATACTGTCCTTGTCGTCGGAGCTAAAATCGAAAACAATGTTATCGGGAATACTGTACTTCAGCTCTTCTGCTTTTTTGCAGGAAGCAACTGTAAGTACAAGTAGTATGATGGGAAATAATTTTTTCATGCTCAAAATTTTGAATGAATACGCTGTTAGTTTCTTTGTCCGAATTCTATTTCATCGTTTGGTAAAGGCAACACAAAGATGTTGGCTGAAGGGCCATAGAATCCTCCATTTAGTCCTACAATGGATTTGTTGAGGCGTTTGTACATGTAGAATATTTGTCCTTCGCCATAAAATTCTTTGCGGGCCTCTTTTACCAGTTCATTCACGAATTCATCTTTGGAATTGGTTGCCAAACTCGCATCGATGCCTCGTGCGGTTCTTACCGAATCAACCAGTCCCTGCGCCTGTTGTGGATTTGCATCGTACGTGCATTCTGCAGCTATATAAAACATTTCGCTGAGTCTTAACGCCGGTGCCATCAATGGGTGCCTGTTTGCCTTTGGGTCGTCAGTTTTTGCATCCGGATTGCGAATGTATTTTTGCAAAGCAAGATTGGCTACCCCGGCATCTACTGTTGCGAACCATTGCTTGTAGCGGTTGTCACCACCGCCTACGCCGCCAGTTTCGTACATAAATTGAGCGCCGGCTTGTTTGATGAGCAGGCTTTTGTTTCCCTGGTTAAACATTAGAGAAAGATCATCCACCATGTCCGGAATATAAAAGGCAAAGATCAACTCCTTGTACATGATCCTGTCTTTTAGTTTGATGTCAGAGTTGATGAAATCTGCTTTGTCTGTGAAGGGAAATTTTTTAGAGTTAATCACTTCCATCGCATTTATCAACGCGTTTGCTTTGTCGTTTTTATATAAGTACACTCTTGCCAGCTCCGCACAAACCGCATAGTAGTTAAAGCGGTGTCTTCTGTTCTGCAAAAAGAGATCAGTGGATGACTCTTCTGTGTATTTGAGTGTATCGGTAATGTTTGGATAGTTCACTCTATAATCGGCGCTCATGATCGGATCAATCGGGCGCAGCAATTCTTTTGCCGCCAGCAGGTCCGCGATCATTTTGTCTAAACTTTCTGTAACAGTTGACAGGTCAGTTACTTTGTTGGTGAAGCTTGTCACATAAGGAATGGCTTTTGTACTTGCACCAGTTGCAAACGAAGGCCCGAATAAACGCAATGCGTCAAAATGCAGATAAGCACGCATTCCTAAAGCTTCGCCTTTGATAAGATCATGACCAATATCTGTAAAAAGGTTCTTTTTACTGTCTACATTTTCCAGTATAAGATTACAGTTGCCTATTGCGTTGTATAAACCTTTCCATGCATTGTCTTTCCTGGTTATAAAGTTTGCATCTTTATAATTGTACAAAGATGTTTGCAAATATTTGCGCTCATCGTAGGCAGACTCAATGGAAAAATTTTGCGCCAATACATCCGGAAAGCCGAACGTAAGCTCGGTGCCGTACAGATCGCCTTGCGCACAACGGGAATAGATGCCGTTCATTGCCTCTTCAAAACCTTGTTCCGTTTTAAAAAGATCATCTTCCGATACTTGCGACTGCGGCGTTACGTCGAGCCATTTTTTGCAGGATGTAAATGCCGTTGCAATTATTATTATGATTAGAATATTTTTTTTCATGCTTTGCCTTTTTTGTGTTTAACAACATGCACACCGGTTTAGAAATATGTTTGCAGAGAGAAAGTGAAACTTCTTGCAAACGGATAGCTGATACCTCGTTCCGCTTTGATAGACGACCAGCGCCACACGTCGTTTGCAGTTGCGGCAATCCTCAAACTGTTCATGCCGATCTTCTCAAATACTTTTTTATTGAAGTCATAAGAGAAGTACAATGATTGTAGTTGCAAAACATTGTCTTTCTGTATAAACCTTGATGTGGTCTGCGTTTGATCCTGGTTCGCAATGTCTTTGTAGAAACTTTTGTCACCCGGTTGTTTCCATCTTTCATCAAACACTCTTTGATCCACGTTCTTTTTTGGGTCAGCATTTTCAACCCTGTCAACCAACGTTTGGTTGTAGAGATAGCCGCCAAACTTTGTATAGAATGTGGCGTTTAACATGAAGCCTTTGTAGGCGAGGCTCGTTCCGAAATAACCTTCAGCTTTTGGCGTAGTTACGGCGATAGGCACATTGTCTTTTACATCCCAATCATAAGTGAGCGTGCCATCTTTTTTCATGTAGATCTCTCTACCATTTTCCGGATCGATGCCCATTGATCTTACTGCATAAATAGCATCGAGTGACTGACCCTCTGCGTAACGTACAAGTGGCACACCTTTCATGGAGCCAACCTGTGCAGTGTCCGCATTGTCGTTGTACTTTTTAAGTGAGTTGGAAATTTTCGTTACCTGGTTCCTGTTGGCGGTCATGTTTGCAAACACACTGATGTTCCAGTTCTTTTGTCTGTACAACACAGCTCTCACGTTCAACTCTGCGCCATAATTTTCTACGTCACCGAGGTTTGCTTTTTGTGTAGAGCTTCCTGTTGACGGCGCTAATACAATGTCAGACAACATGCCCTTCGTGTATTTGTAATAATATCTCGGAGAAATAATGATGCGATCTTTTAATAAGCCGAGGTCAAGACCAACATCGAAGTTTTGTGTTTTTTGCCATTGCAAATTATTGTTACCAATATTGGTTACTGCTGCGCCAACGCCTGTTGAATACCAGTTGTTGGTATAATAGTTATAAGTGGTGATGGCCATGTCCGGAGGAAAAGATACCGCACCGGTAATACCTGTGCTTGCTCTTAGTTTCACCTGGCTAAAAATGTTTGACTGGAAGAAATCTTCTTTGTGAATGTTCCAGCCTACGCCCAACGCACCGAAAGGCGCCATTTTATTATCGTTTCCAAACTTTGAAGAACCATCTTCACGGAATGAGAAGTCGAGTAGATACTTGTTTCTGTAAGTATAGTTAAGCGTTCCAAGGAAACCAACCAGTCGCTCCTGCGTATAAGAACTGTAAGGTGTTGAAGACTCCGGATAAGCATTTGCATAACCAATATTGCTGAACCTGTCGTTGGAAAAACCAATTGCGGTGAAGGCTTTATAATCATCGATCACCGAACGGATATTTGACCCCAACGCAAAGTTGATGTAGTGGCCACCAAGCTGTTTGTTGTAGGTCAGCATGATGTTTCCATCAACAGCAGTTAAGTCATCGTTACCATAAGTGTATCGACCACGTTTTTTAATATCCTGTGTTGAGTAATAAAAGAACTCGTTGGCAAATGGTGAAGCAAAGGCGTCCTGATCTGTTTTTGTTTTGGTCAAACTTACCAAACCACGCAAACGCAGGTTGTTGGTGATGTTCCATTCCAATGAAAGCGCGTCGATCAGTTCAAGATATTTTGTTCTGTTAAAGCTTCCTGTTGTTGCATTGTACATTGGGTTCAATACCTGCCCGTCGTGCACCTGATTTGTGCCCGGCCATTTGTCTATCACCCTGATGATATTGCCTGCAGAATCAGTCTTTGGATAATAAGGGTTCATGGATACATAGTCCGCGAAACTTCCGTACGGAGATTCTTTTGAATTTACCTGTGTTACGGTCAATGCATTGCGGAACAAAATCTTTTTGCCGGGATTGTAAGAGAGGCTAAGACCCGCACTGTATCTATCTCTTCCAGAACCTTTCATTACTCCGGGAGAAGTTTGATAACGAAGCTCAAGGCCATAACGCATGGTGCTTGTACCGCCTTCGATGTATAACGAGTTCTTGTTGCCAATAGCTGTTTTCAATGGTTGTGAGAGCCAGTAAGTATTTACACCGCCTACTACCATTTCTTTTCTTTGGTAATAAAGTGCGTCCAGTTCGTCTTGTGAAGCACCGGGAACATGGTTCTGATCATAAAGACCGGCCAGTCTTTCGTATTCCAGTTTGTCCGCCGCATTTAAAACGTGATAGTCGCTAAGATCAGGGCTTGTGACATTTAGCTCGTAGTTGTAGGACACTGAAAGCTTTCCTTCTTTTGGTGCCTTGGTCGTGATCACCACAACGCCGTTCGCTGCTCGTGATCCATACACTGCAGTAGCTGCGGCATCTTTCAATATGGTAATGGATTGTACGCGGTTAACATCGAGGTCATACACTTTTTCAAGACTCACTTCATAACCATCCATTATAAAAGTTGGCAGGTTCACATTGCTTTTCAGGTTGTCTCTGCTCAACACTTCATTTGCGCCAGATGGCAATGCGGTGCTTCCGCGAACGGTAATGTTCGGAAGTGAATTTGGATTTGAACCCACTATATTATTTTCAACAATTTTAAATGAAGGGTCGTACACAGAAATACTTTGCAGCATGTTCTGCGGATTCATTTTCTTAAGGTCCTCACCGGAAACGGTAATAGCAGTACCGGTAAAGTTATCTTTCTTCAATACCTGGTAACCGGTCACAATTGTTTTATCAAGTGCTTCCGGTTTTAATGTGAGCCTTATTGTTATGAAGCTGCTGTCGGTTAGTTTTATTTCCTGGCTCTCATAACCAACGGAGGTTATTGTGATGGTCATGCCGGGCGTATAAGGAATGGCGAACTCGCCTTTGACGTTGCCGGCAATGATCTGCTTGCTGCCTTTTAAGCTAATGGTGGCGCCGACTACCGGTTGACCGGTCTTGTCATCTACTACTTTACCACGAACGTCTGATACTACAGAAGGTGTGATTATCTGAGGAGCAGCTTCTTCTTTTTTGTAGGTGATAACAATGGTGTTGTTTACAATGCTGTAGGTAAACGGCTGACCTTTCAGTGTTTCCTTAAGTGCATCATTCAGCGGCGCTTCTTTCAGGTCGATGTTAACCTCGTGCGCTGCTTCCAGTATTTTTGCATTGTAAAAAAACAGATAACCTGTTTGTTTCTTAATGTCCTTAAATACCGTTTCCAGCGACGCATTTTTTCTCGAAATAGTCACTTTTTGAGAATATCCTGCGGCAGATACCTGTAAGCAACCCACAAGTAAAATAATAGCAGTCAGTTTCATCACGGTGAAAATTTTGTTTTTCGCAAGGTCGCGTATAAGCACGCGCCCGCTAAAAGCAGTTAAATTCATACTTTTGTAATGGTTGGGATTAGTCAATAGCAGTTTTGTCTCAAAATTTCTGATGATCCCCAACTTCCGCCGGTCGTGTAGCAGCACTTCCGGCTTTTGTTTTTATGGGGGAGTTCAGCGGTTGTGTCTTGTTAACTCATTAGCTGTTTTGGTTTAATTAATTAAGCATTCTGTTTAGATTTTCATGCAAAGGTTTATGGTAATACAGTTATTTTTTTGCCCTCTATTTTAAAATGAACCTTGTTCAGTTCCAGTATTTTCAGTACTTCTGACACATTGCTGTTGCGCGATACTTCACCCACAAATTTTTCCGTCGACACTTTTCCTTCATAGCTTATTTCCACATCGTACCATCTTGCAATCTGCCTCATAATGGTTGGTATGTCCGCATTTTGAAAAGAGAATACATTGTTTTTCCAGGCGATTGCATCTTCTACATCAGCCGCCGCAACTTTTATGTCGTTGGTATTTTTATTCATGATGGCCTCGTGGCCCGGCGCGAGAATGCTGGCATTGTTTTCACTTACTACTTTCACCTTTCCGTCGATGAGCGAAGTCTTAATATTGCTTTCATCCTCGTAACCATTGATGTTGAAGCTCGTGCCCAGGACCTGCACCTGCATGTTGTTTACCGCTATTTCAAATGGTTGTTCCGCATTTTGTGCCACTTCGAAATAAGCTTCTCCCTTTAGCTCCACATTTCTTTTGTTCCCGGTAAAGGCAGTCGGAAATTTCAGGTAGGAAGCAGCATTCATCCAAACCTTAGTGCCGTCTGGCAATACGATGCGGTATTGTCCGCCTCTTGGTGTGGTAAGTACGTTGTATTGAACTGCGATGTTATCTGTGGCTTTTTGCGTGTTGTAAACCAATTGCCCGTTAGCAGGTTTTTCGATGTTGCTGTTACCTTGTTTGGCAACCAAACCATTGTTGGCACTGTCAAGCACAATGGCACTCCCATCAGCAAGCGTGAGCATTGCTTTGTCGCCGCCCGGGGCTACATCGTTACCAAACTTTGACTGCAGTTGCGCAGTAGCAACCGGGGTATTCTTTTTATTGTTGAGGAAATAAATACCTGCGGTAATCAACAACATAGCTGCAACACTTGAGGCCGCCAATAGCCACTTGCGGTTGCTGGAAGTTTTTTGCCTGTACGCATGCAATGGTAAAACCGGTGTTTTGCTTTCTGCCGTAATGTTGCTGTACATGGCGTTCCAGTCAACTGTATATTCCTGCTGATCGGTTTGTAATTGATGCCAGAGTTCACGTGCAGGACCTTCTCCCAGCTCGTTGCCGGAAGTCTGTTTAATAATGTCGAGCAGCTCCTGCAGTTCTGCAGCAGTTGCCTCATCATTTATATAACGACGAAAAAGATGGTCCAGTCTGTCATTCGAATTTGTCATGCAGTGACGTTTTTCAACTTGCTTTGCTGCGTTTTTAGGGCAGTTGAAAGCGGTTTTGGTTATTTAATATGGATAGCAAAATCGTGATGCTCTATAGCAAGACACTTGAAAAGTTGTTTGGTAGTAGTGGAAGGGAAAAAAAGAAAAAAATAAAAAGTAAAAAGCAAAAAAAATAACCCGGCGAGTTTTAAGAACCTGTGAGCTCTGGTACAGTAATCTCCTTTCCTCTGTGAAAAAAACTCCACGTCCTCTGTGGTTAAAAAAGGTTGCACTAACAGAGTGCCCGAAAAACTAAGAAGACCCGGCAAGGTTTTAAAACCCGCCAGGTCATGATAAATCCGACACGCTATTTTTACTTTTGAATTTTGAATTTTTCCTTCTCGTCTACATCGGGAAAATCTTAGCCAGCGCTTTACCCAGCTCCTCGCCTCTCAGATCGCGTGCAACGATCTTGCCTGTTGGATCGATCAGGAAATTTGCCGGCACGGCGTTGATGCCATATAATCCTGCCACTTCATTTTTCCAACCTTTCAGATCAGACACCTGTGTCCATGGCATGCCATCTTTTTTGATCGCTTCTACCCATTTGTCTTTCTTGTCATCGAGCGATACAGCCAGCACATCAAAACCTTTTTCTTTGTAATGGTTGTATTCTTTAAGCAAATTCGGGCTCTCCGCTCTGCAAGGTCCGCACCAGCTTGCCCAAAATTCCAGCAACACATATTTGCCTTTGTAAGCAGCCAATGTAACCGGGGCATTTTCTGTGGTCAATTGCTGAAAGTTAGGCGCCATCTGCCCTACAGCGATTCTGCTTAAGGTTGCGATGCGTGCCGCTACTTCTTTACCTTGTTCAGATGCCTGCACTGTTTTGCTCAAATTTTCAAACAGCCCTTTGCTTTTGTCCAGAGTTTTGCCATCCAGGTAATGCATCAGTTCCCACGCTGCTCCCGGATGATTTGGATGCTGCTGAATGAAGTCCAGTTGCATTTTTCTGGAGATATCGCTTTGCTCATTTCTCGCATTGTTGAATGCTGTTTTGTATTTTTCGGCTGCTATGGAATCCTTGTCATTGTAGGCTTTCATCCATTGCTCATATATTACCTGAACGGGTTTACGGGTATCGTTCTGAGCCTGGTTGTATTTCGCATATTCATTTACCACAGGTGAACCCTGTACGTTTGCATCGTATAATGAATCAATATTTGCGTTTAAGGTAACTGGTGCCGCGGCATCTACATACAAGTCGATCTTGACTGTATAAGTTTTGTTGAAAAGCATGGCGTAGCTTGGCTCGGAGACCTTTCCCCTGAAAACGAAATTGCCATTTTTCGCCACCACTGTATCGGCTTTCATTGTTTTCATGGTGCCATATGCGAGGTACAATTCACCATCTGGCAATCCTTTTATGTGTCCTGTAAGTGTGAAATCTTTCTTTTGCGCTTCTGCGTAAAAATTTGCAGAGGAAAATGCTCCGGCCAGCAATAGTGTATATGCAGCTTGTTTCGCGTTGATCATGTTGTGTTAAAAAATTTTGTTACTATAGACAGACACATGAAAGCAACGGAGGTAGTAGTCGGAGGGAAAAAATTTGAAAATTTGAAAATTTGGGAATTTGAAAATTTGAAAATTGTTGCGGCTCCAAGAATTGAGATTTGTCAGGCTGGTTGAAAAAAATGCAAGGTTGCTTTATTGGTTATAATCACTATGAAGTTTGGAAAAATTATTTCGCAAAATGCTCTGAAAGTCAAATAAAAAAATCTTCTCTAATCATCACAATCATGAAAATCTGCCTGCCCGACTAAAGTCATTCAGGCGGGCGTTCCTGTTGTTCTAAGAAATCAGGAAGATGGCTAAAACAATAGCGGCTTTATTGAGTGACATTTTTGTGCGGATAAACCGAAGTGCCTCAGTGAGGTGTTTCTTTACGGTGTTTGGAGCGATGCCCATTTCAAGCGCAATTTCCTGTGTGCTCAAGCCTTTGTTGCGGCTGAACTCATATACACGCATTTGCTGCGGAGGCAATTGCGACAATGCTTCCTGCAAGATCTTGTGGTATTCATTGCTGGTGATGTGATCGTCTACATTGTTCCTGTTGTAATCAGGTTCGAGGTATGATTGCAGTTCGCTAATCAGTTTGTCGTTGTTGGCAACGGCACGTAAATAATTCAGTGTGCGGTTTCTTGCTAAAGTAAAAATGTAGTTATCGAGATTAGCGACATTCTTTAACAGATGTGCGCTTAGCCAGAGTTTGATGAAAATATCTTGTGTGAGTTCTTCTGCTGCGATGTGTGATTTTGCTATAGCCAGCACATATCCGTAAACTCTTTTGTTGTATTGATCAAAAAGTTCACGAAACGCACTTTCCTCCATTTGCATGTTAGTTTCTTGAGCCATAGCAGTTTACATGGTGATAATCTGGAGTCTAAAATACGCTAAAATTCCTCAATTTGAGCAATCGATTGCAGAAGCTGGGCCGCCCCTCGGGTAAATTGCTGATTATGAATAATTTGAAAATTCGAGGATTTGAAAATTTGAAAATTCTTTGGGTGAAAAAGTCTATATAATTGGTGGACTACTTTCCGTTGAACGTATGATAGCCTGAAAAATGGTCGGCCGGGCCAAACAAAAATGCCTGCAAAACCTACACATAAATCAATGTCGTTTTCTTATTAAATTAATGCCCTACGGGCAATAGCCTATTTTCCACTGATTTTCTATTGATATTGTTCCGCTATGCGGAACGTTTGCCCGTAGGGCATCGATATCAATAGAAAATGTAACAGAGGGAGACCATTGTCCGTAGGACATTAACATAAAAAACGATTTGCTTTAGGAAACGACATGGACGGGTAAATGCGCAGCTCCATTTTCAAATTCTCAAATTAGCTTCAGCTTCTCCTCCTCAATATCTATCTGGTGCAAAAACTTGCGGATGACATCTTCGTCGAAATGAACGTCCGTGTGGTTTTTATTGAGCAGCCATTTACGTTGTTGGTTCAGCACGTCTAAATAGATGGCTTTGCTTTCGGCGTTGATGACCTCGTCGTAATCTTCAGTGCTTTTTTCCTGCCATTTGAGAGCCATTTGCCGAAGCATGCTGTGGTTCTCGATCTGGCCATTGTAGTTGGTGGTGAGATGGTTCAAAGAATGCTTTGCCAGTTCTTTTTTGATAATTATCTCTTCTTCCTCTTCCGGAATATAATCGTCAAACGAAGGCAGGTTCATTTTATTGATCAGATAAGGAAGCGTTAAACCCTGCACCACCAGTGTGGTTAAGATGACTATAAATGTTATAAAGAGAATGAGATTTCTTTGCGGAAATGGGGCGTGATTTACTTCAACAGGAATGGATAATGCAGCAGCGAGTGAAACCACGCCGCGCATGCCTGTCCAGCCAAGCAATATCGGAGCCTTCCAGCCAGGGTGCCTGCGATCTGCAACAGTAATATAGTTACGTGCGATCAGTGTGGTGAAGACTGCGCCAAACGTGGAAACGAATCTTATGACAATCAGCACGCCTGTAATTAACAATCCATACCCCAATGCAGAGGCCACGCTTATTCCCTCCTGCTTCAACCCTGCTACGATTTCCGGCAGGTCGAGACCGATGAGCAAAAACACAATGCCGTTCAATACAAAAACAAAACTCTCCCAAACATTGGCGCCGCGCAGTCTCGACACACTGCTTAAAAAATGATGCCTTTTATTTGACAGCAGCAGTCCTCCGCTTACAACGGCCAACACACCGGAGCTATGCACTTCTTCTGCAATCATGTACATTATATATGGTGTGATGATGGTTAGCACAATATCCATGTTGGCATCCGTGGGCAGGTATTTATGCACTTTCATGAAAATAAAACCTATCAACAAACCAACTCCAATCCCGCCTATCAACATCCAGCCAAAGCTCAGCGCTGCATTATACCAAATGAATTGCCCAGTGCCTACAGCAATCAATGCGAATCGAAAAATAAGCAGTGATGAAGCGTCATTCAGCAAACTTTCACCTTCCAGTATGGAGACCATGCGCTTGGGAACTTTCACAAATTTCAGGATGGCGCTGGCGCTTACAGCGTCGGGTGGAGAAACGATGCCGCCCAGCAAAAAACCGAGTGCCAAAGAAAATCCTGGTATGAATGCGTTTGCCGCAAAGGCAACGGTAACGGCAGTCAGAAAAACAACAATGAACGCAAAGCTGGTGATGATGCGGCGCCAGTGCCATAATTCTTTCCACGATATGGCCCACGCTGCCTCATACAAAAGTGGTGGCAGAAAAATAATGAAGATCAATGAGGGATCTATGTGTACAACCGGGATACCGGGAATAAAGCTTGTGAGCAAACCGGCAATCACGAGCAGCACGGGATAGGCGACTTTCAATTTATTTGCCAGCATTATGATCAACACAATCGCAAGGATCATGAGCAGGTAAAAAGGAAAATATTCGATCACGGGTGTTGTTTTGTTGTTGGGGTAAATTTAGGGAATGTCTTGGTATGTAAATATATAAATGCCGCACGTCATTGCGAGACCGGCGGGGAAAAAATAACTGCATTACAAAAGGGAGATCGAATTACAGCGAGTGACCGAAGCAATCTCGCGGCTCGCAGGCAGATTGCTTCGGTCACTTCTTGGTTTGCTAAGTTTGGTTTAATGATGTAGGCATTCATGGTCCGCAGGCCTCGCAATGACGGAGCACCGTTCTTTAACGAATCAATAATTCAATAATTCATAACTGAAAAAAACACCGCACGTCATTGCGAGACCCCTGCCGGGAGGAATGGTTGAATGATTACAACAATTACAAATAGCAGCGAGCGGGGCGAAGCAATCTCTCGCACTCTGAGAGAGATTGCTTCGGCAATTCCCGCTAGTGTGCTATGCATTTACAATATCAGGCAACATGCTCTACTTGCCTCGCAATGACGGTGCAGTCTCGCCTATTTTTTAAAACTGGTTTATTATCGCTTCTTCCAAATTTATAAGATGCGAAATATTTACGAAAACAAAAAAGCCCGCTTTGCAGCGGGCTTTACACACATGAGATATTAGGGGCAATTATTCCAGTGATTAATTGAAAATTGAAAGTTGAAAATTGAAAATGAGAGGCGGCCATTCATCACTCTACCTTTCCCTGTATGTCAAATCCTTCACCTTTCCAAAACCTGTTAGGCTTTGGAAGATTGTTAGCTGTCCATTTACTTGTGGCACATTATAAAAGTCAAGCGTGCCGCCGGATGTAGCATTAGCGCCATCGTATGAAGCAACAATCAGTTTATTGTACAAGACTTGTTTACCAGCGCTTCCCGCCGTATATGTACCGCTGAAAAAATGCTGGAACTTTAAAAGTGTTACAGGTTTCGGCTGATCGATCATGAGGATACTTTGTTTAAGCCCCAGGTCATATTCATACACTTTTCCACCCACGTTATAAAACAGGTATCCGAAGTCAGGACTTACGGCAAAGTTTTCTGCTTTGTCAAAATCCGTTGCAGTGATCTCTGCATAGTAAGTTTGGTTGATGGATGTTGACATGGAGAATTTTGCGAGATACCATTTGCCTGCTTCCACATTGTGCAGTACAGCGGTCACCTCACCGCCGTTGTATAGTGTCCACTCCATGTATGTCAGGTCCATGCCTGTTTTATAATTAAACAATGGCATACTCGTAGGCATGGGCGAGCACGCTGTTCCTCCTGCAAGGTGACGTACGAACCTTTTGTTTTTTGTGTCGTACAAAGCTGCGCCATAGCTGCTTGCATTGTAGAATGAGGTACACACAAATGGTGCAGCCGGAAACGGATCAGTCTCGCCTGCAACGATATTGATGATGCTGGAAAAATAGGTTTGATACGTGCGATAATAATAATACAGGTTTCCTGCCGGCGTGTGCATATAGTTTACATCGCCGCCTGGCGTAAACAGATCAGCCATAAAATTAGAAGGCTGTTTAGAAAGCATGTCTGTCTGAATGTTCATTGTAAGATCCCATTTGAAAGTTTCGGGATCTATACGATTGGTGCCATCCTGTGTGCTTATGTAGATGCCTTTCGCGCTTGCGGTGCTGGTCAATGCAGCTTGTGCAAAATAGGTTACGTTTACCGGCTTCGCTGTCATTGGTAATTTAGAGTCTGTGTATTTTAATACATCCGGTATAATATTGTAAGCACTGTTCGAATAGGATGCCATGTCAAGACGGCTCTGTCCGTTTACTTCGCAAAGTGCGAGCCACCCTTCGTAAATACTGGTGACCACGGAAAGTCTTGCAGTGCCTTGTGCCTGCACTCCTGTTTTTTTATCGGTGATACGGAAGTACAAAGTATAGCTGGAACCCGGCACAATGGCAAGTTGCGCATCAAGGTCGCGTGTTCTTGCCAGGATTTTTCTTTGTTCCGCATACAGTGCGCCTGCATTGAGTGTTGACCATTCGTACGAGTACTTTGTCGTATCGTATGTGTTGGCCTCTTCGTCCATGGTTAAGCTGATCACCGGCTTAATCGTAAGCTTTTCGCCGTACATGCCTGTATAGGCGCTGTCAAGCTTTACGGAAATGGTGTTGATGGCGTTGTAATCGTAATTGCCTTTGTCTTTATAACATCCTGACAATATTGCCAGCAAGGTTACTGCGATCAGCAAATATGTTTTCTTATGTATAAACATGAAGCTCATTTTAAGTTGTTAGTTGTTGGTTGTTAGTTGATAGTTGTTTGTTGTTGGGATGAATAGTCGTCATTGAAGCCTAACAACGAACAACTATCAACTAACAACTATCTCCTGATTTCTATTGAACCAATGTTCCCATTGCCATCAATGTGCCGTCATCCTCGTAAACAGGCGTTCCTGCTGCTTTTTGCTGGTTGAGGTATATCTGCACTGTACGGCCGTAGTAGTTTTCTGTTCCAAGTGACGCGCTCGAACTGGTAACATCGTTTATCTGTTGCGGCGTTATGCCCAGTATCTGCGACATCAGGTAAACTTTCTTACGGGAAAATGTACCTACATATGGCTCGAACCAGTATTTGGGTTTTTCAAAAATATCGTTGAGGATGATCCTGTATTTAATGAAGCTGAAAGTTGCGCCGGTTACAGCGTTGGTGACCTTTGTTTTCATAGCGGTGGCAAACTCGCTGTTGTCCAGCAGCGCTAAAACGATCGTCACCCCTTTTTGCTGAAGGTCCGCTGTGCGGTGTACTTTCAATAGTAAGGTATCAACGGTCCTGCCCGCTCTTATCTTAAAAGTATCCGGTAGTGCATCGTAGTGAGTGCCTGCTATTGCGGTCGAGCTATCTGCTACGATTATTTTAACGGAGCGTGCTTCTTTTGCAACCTGTCCCATTACGGCAATAGGAATTTTAACGATAGAGTCTGTTACGCTTGTCAGAGCAAAACCGAATGACACAACACCTGTATCTACACTGTTTACATAGTTTGCTCTGAAGTACACATCATTGGTTCCCTCGTAGGTCATGATGCCTTGCTTTTTGCAGCTCGTGAACAGTAGCAAGAGTAATGTTAAACCGCCTGTATATTTTAGCAATTGCATATTTCTGTTTTAAATGATCAATGAAAATTTGTTTCAGACTGAGGTATTGGAACTACGTATTTTGTTTTGTCCATCGTGATACTTCCTGATGCTGCTGACCCATTTGCAATGGAGGCAGTTTTTGTTCTTTTGTAGTAATAGAACAATTGTCCCTCACCATAGAATTCCTTTTGGTATTCCTTTCTTATTTCTGTTGCAAGCACTGCTGTGCCCGGAATGTTTGCGTCTCCCCTGTTGTATCTTACTGTGTTCAGGAACGAGAATGCAGTGGTGTTGTCTGGCGCCGTTTCTGCAGCTATGTAATACATTTCACTCATGCGGATCAACGGCATCATATAACGGAACGTAAGCTTCGAATCGGCAACATCTGCATACTTGAAAAATGTTCTGTAAGTCTTGCTGCTCGCTGCAGGATATATCCAGCAAGGGTTTAGCCTGTAGTCGTTCGGATAAGTAGCAGATTCCATCATTGTAGTAAGGCGGCCATCCAGCGGTGCAAGTATTGACCAGTCTTGATTTGATGCTGCAAAGTAGGTGCTGAAATTACCGTAGAGTTCAAGAGATTGAACAGCAAAGATCATTTCTGTAGAAAACAGCCTGTCGGCATTGTCTTTGTTCGACAGCAGTTTTGTAGATGTTATCCACGGAAAATATTGTTGTGCATTGGTGATGACAAATTGCGCGGCTTCACTCGCTTTTGCTTTATCATTTCTGTATAAGTAGGCCCTAGCTTCCAATGCCTTCACTGCATAATAGTTCATACGGAAATTGCGGCTCTTGAAGAATGCGTCCACGTTGGGATCTGAACTGCCGGCTGTACCGAACGTCATGATTGGGTCGTTTGATAAAAGCCCTTCTGCAGTTTTCAAATCATCCAGCACACTGTCCATTACATTGTTGGCGGGCAGATATGCATTGTATGAAGAACCTGTTTTTCTATAGTAAGGAATAGACGGTAAAATAGAGTCTGCTGAGTTGTACATCGGGCCAAACAAACGCAGCATATCGAAGTGGAAAAATGCTCTCAGTGCAATTGCTTCTCCCCTTAAAATAGAATCCTGGGAAGGTGTTACAACGCCCTTGTATTTATCCAGCTGTGCTATGAATGTATTGGCATTGGCCACACACACGTAGGCATTTGTCCAGATGTCATCTGCCACTTTTTTTACGGTGTCCTGTGCAAAGCCATAGGTTGAAAATGTATAGTATTTATTACTGGAGCTAACATTGTAATACTGCGCCATCACATCCGTAAAGAACATCGTAAGATTGGCGCCGTATAAACTTCCTTTGGACATGCTCAGGTAAATGCCGTTCAGCGATTGATAAGCGCCCTGGGGAGTATTGAACATTTGCGCTTCGGTAAACACATCTTCCGGTTGAATATCCAACCATTTTTTACACGAAGTAAATGACGTGACTACCAGCAGCAAAACAGAAATATATCGTGTTAGTTTTTTCATGCTTGATTTTTTTGTGGGTTAAAACGCCGCGTTTATGCTAAAAGAATAAGTGTTGGCAAATGGATAATCTATACCGCGTTCTCTTTTTACAGTTGACACACGGAAGACATCATTTGCATAAGCCGTGATCCTGAAGCTTTCCATTCCTACTTTTTGTATCCATTTTTGTCCGAGGAAATCATATCCGAGACTGAACGATTCGCCAGAGATGTAATTTTCTTTTTGCAAAAAGCGTGAAGACAAATTCGTAATACCATTGCCTTGTGCGGAGATCAGGTAAATGCCTTTGAAAGATGCATTGTCACCGGCAACCTGCCAGCGATCGTACAAAGCACGCTTGTCCTGGTTGTAACCGATGGAAGTATAGCTGATGTTTTCCACTTTGTTGAACAGCGCTGAGTTGTAAATATCTGCACCTACACTATAACGCACCGCTGCGCTAAACGTAAGGCCCTTGTAACGGAAACTGGTACTGACAACGCCTTGTGCCTTTGGTTGAGAGTTACCAACCTTTACCGCATCGGTCGCATCGTAAGTAAATGTATATTGTCCGTCTTTCTTGATATATACTTCCTGTCCTGTTGCCGGATCGATGCCGGCAGAACGCACTGCCCATATGTCCGACGGACTATAACCATCATAATATCTTTCCAGTGTTTTGCTCAGCTGGTTTTGTTTATTCAAACCTGCAAGCGTGTTGTTGAAGTTTCTATATTCGCTTTGCAACATGCCAATGGTTCCACCAAGCGTCCACATGATCCTTTTGTTGAGGTTGTTGATGATCTTATAACCAACACCAAGGTCCATTCCTTTTGTATACAAGGTTCCGGTATTCAGCGGATAATTTTCGATGCCTGTGGAAGAAGGCAGTGGCGCAAGAACGATCATTGGATCGGTTACTTTGGTATACACGTTACCGGTTAAGGACAATCTTGATTCAAATGCCTGGATGTCCAAACCTATGTTCTTAGATGTTGTAAGCGGCCATGTAAGATTTGGATTTGCCAGCGTTGCAAGATCTACACCCTGACCAAACAAGTTGATGTAGCTGTCATATGCATACGTAGCAACGGACGTGATGGCTCCGAAGCTCTGGTTGCCGCTTGTTCCTATAGAAGCCCTTAGTCGCAATGTATTCAGCCATTTTGCTTTACTCAGAAAGGCTTCGTTGTGAAGGTTCCAACCCGCCCCTACTGACCAGAAAGGGTTGAATTTTTTATCGGAACCAAAAGCTGTTGATCCATCGAGGCGATAAGTGGCGTCTGCAAAATATTTGTTGTTGTAAGAGTAGTTCACGCTACCGAGCACATTGTTTCTGCGAAATACATTTGTAGCAGAAGCAGGTTTTGAATTTTGCTGGTAGCCAAACGAGAATGCAGGATTGCCATTGCTGCCCGCAGGAAAGCCCACTGCAACAAAGCTTATGCTTTCATTGCGGGTTTGTTCAGCTTCTGCGCGAAGGTTGGCGGTCAGCTGGTGCACACCGTTGAACACTTTGCCGTATGTAAGCATCATGTTCGTCTGGTAATTGAACCCACTGATTTTTCTGTTGGTGTACTTTCCTTTACTGAACATGCTGCTGTCCTGGAACAATGTGTTTTCAGGAGAAAGAAAAGTAACATTAGAGGTTGTGTTTTGATTGATAGAGATAGCGCCCTGCAATTGCAATTCAGGTAGAATGGTATAAATGAGTTGCAGGTTTTCGTTGTACCCAAAAGACTTTGTATTGTCGATGCTCGGCAGCAACGCATTGTATAACGGGTTGTACACATAGAAAGTCTTGCCGTAATAATCCTGGTTCACTTCCAGGTATTTTTGTGCAATACCCGCTGAATCTCTTTTAGCATAGTAAGCAGGAGCCCGTACAAAAGTGGAGAAAGAACCGTAAGGCGATTCCTTTCCATTGTAGCCGTTCAGGTATAATTTATTAGAGATGTTGAATTTGCCTTTGCGGTAAGAGAAGTCGAAGCTGCCGCCGTAGTTTTGCCTGCCCGAACCTTTCATTACACCCGAAATGTTTTTGTAGTTGAACCCAACACCATAGCGTGTTGTAGCGTCACCGCCGTCGGCATAAACGTTGGTGTTTGAAGTGAAGCCGGTTTGTACGGGCTCGTTTAACCAATAAGTGTCCACTCCTTCTTTTACCAATGCAAGATGTTGGTTATACAAGGCATCAAGACTGTATTGTAGTGGCCATGAAGAGAAGTTTGGAGCCGGAGCATAGCGGCCCGCGAGTTTTTCAAACTGTAATTCTTCAGAAGCATTCATCATGTTGTAGCCTGAAAGATCAGGCGCTTGCACGTTGAAATCACCTGAGTAAGAGAGACGCATTTTTCCCGGGCGCGGCTTTTTTGTTTCGATCACCACCACTCCATTTGCAGCCTGTGCGCCATACAATGCAGTGGAGGATGCATCTTTCAAAATAGTAACACTTCCAATCCTGTTGATGTCAAGATTGTTGATTATTTGCAATGAAACCCTGAAGCCATCCAATACGAATAATGGTTGATTGGGATCTGAGTCGAAATTGTCTTTTAATGAATTGCCGGTGATGGCGCTCTGGCCACGGATTGTAATACTTGGTAGTGCGTTTGGACTGGAACCTAATTGATTATTGTCCATTACGATGAAAGAAGGGTCAAGGGTTTTGAGGCTTTGGATGAGGTTCTGGTTTCCTACCACTTTCAATTGTTCTCCGGTAAATGTTGCAGTGGCACCGGTGAAACTTTCTTTCTTGCGGGCGTACATACCTGTTACAACGATGTCGTCAAGCTTCTTGCTGGCCTTCTTCATGGCGACCACGAAATGCGTTTTGTTGCCGACTTCAATAGTTTTCGTTTCGTATCCTACATACTGTACATAGATTTCTTTCGTGTTTTCCGGTATATAGACTTTAAATTCTCCGGCTTCGTTTGTGATGCCACCAAAGGCCCTCGCATTTGCGACTATCACCGTACCATCGGCTCTTGTAATGTTGTTTGGTCGGCCCTTTACTAAGACTGAAGCGCCTGGCAATGGCTCGTTGTTCTCATTTACAACCGTTCCGGTTACCAGGATTTTTTCGCCGTTGACTTTAGCGGCCAAGGCCTGAACGGTGACAATATCCGGATTTGATTTTCGTACAATGATCCTCTCTCCGCCCGTGTCTGCTACATTGTAAAGAGCTACCGGTTTTATGTAGGTGGTTTTCTTTCTTCCCGATACGATGCTGTAGTTAGTATCGTTGATCTTGATGACCTTCAGGCCATACGGTCGGACCAATTTTTTTAGAACAGTTTCTACTGGTTCGTTGGAGGCAGAAAGATCAAAGCTTGCAGAAAGGCCATTGACCAGTTTATCTTCAAACAATAAGTTGATGTGATAGCGTTTTTGTACCTGTTGCAACAGATCCCTGAGAGAACTGTCTGCAGTTGCAGTAGCTGTTTGTACGCGGGAATTGGTGTTCAGCGCGTAGGCTATGTTTTGGGCTGGTATATACCCTGGCGACACCGCCACGCATGCGGAGGCGATAAAACACAGAAGATGTTTTCTCATGTCAGTTTTTGGTTTGAAAAAAAGTATGTAAAAAGCGGCTAAGGTTGTTCGTTGCGAATCACAATTTCTTTTCCATGCCTGTCAAGCTGCATGTTGATGGCAGCACTGATTGAAGCAAGCAAGATCGTATCATTTTCGGTGGAAACAGCACCTGATATGGTTTTATTGTACACTTCATCGTCTTCCACTTTCACTTTAAAACCATAATTATCTTCAAGCATTGTGATCACTTCTTTCATTGGTGTTTTGTCGAACTCAAGCCTGTTGTTTTTCCAGGCGCTTATTTTATCCGGCACTGCTTTTTGATTCAGCAGTATTTTTTTTGCAGCAGAGAACGTTACTACGTCACCCGGTGCCAGCACTATTTTTGAACGTTCTTTATCTTTCAAATCGAGCTGCACTTTACCATTATTGAGCGCCACAGTGGTTACCTGGTGCCTGTTGTCTACGTTAAAGGAAGTTCCTAAAACCTGTACATTTAACTGATCCGTATGTACAATGAACCTGCTGCTTTCCTTTGTAGCCTCAAAGCCATTTACGTGATTAACTTCAAAGAATGCTTCCCCGTCCAGCCACACTTCACGGGGCTTTCCGGCGTTCCATTTATTTGAATAACGTAGTGTGGAGTTTGCATTCAATGTAACTATGGAATGATCGGGCAACTCAACTTTTTTCATCTCCGCGTATCTTGTTGTTACTGTGACATCGCGATTGACGCTCCACCAATACCCTGCTCCTGCTGTTATGATCACTGCGGCAGCGGCGGCATATTTCCACCATTTGTTCATTCCTACTACTTTAGCAGGTTGTTTGCCCGCCATTGCAACAACGTTGTTCCACACCCTCGACTTCGCGCCAGCTGCGGATTGTACGCCTGATGGCTTTATTGAACCCAGCAAGGATTTTGCCTCCTCCGAAAACGCTTTCAATTGCTGATGTTCCTCCATTGCTTTCTGCCAGGCTTGAGCATGCGTATTTTGTTCGCCATGCACCCAGGCGAGAAAATCATCATCAAGCAAAATATCTTCTACAGTATAATTCCGGTATTGCTTCATACGTTTCAAAGGAGTAATTGTTATAAAGACGGTTAGAGTTGTTTTTTTACCCCACGGGTTCACAACTTTTTTTAAAATATTTTTATCAAAACAAAAAAGAAGCCTGCAATGCCCAAAGAACAATAGCTGCGCCTGCTTTGTAAATGACCCTCAAAGCCTCTATGGATCTGGCCATCAGCTTATAAGTGGCTTTGGGTGAAAGATCAAGGATAGAAGAAATTTCCGGATAAGAAAAATTTTCATAGAACCTTAAATAAATGGCTTCCCGCTGTCTTGCCGTGAGTTGTTCCATTGCTTTCTGCAATTTTTGCTGTAGCAATATTGCCTGTTCCTTTTCCATCACTGTATCATCTACTGCCAGTGTAAATTCAAAGGGAGAATCGCTGGCACTCATTCTTTTTTCGGCACGCAGCTTATCGATCAGCAGATTTTTAAACGAACGGAATAAATAGTTTTTAACAGATACAGGCAGCGTGAGCTTGTGGCGGGAATTGATGAACTTTATAAACAGGTCCTGGATGGCGTCTTCGACAAATACCGCATCGGCGCAGTATCTGAAGCCATAGGCATATAATTGATCAAAGTAAAGCTGGTAAAGCTTTTCCAGACCACTATCATTGCCTTTTAAAAAAGCAGCCCACATTTCCTGCGGCTGATCCATGCCAGAGTCGTTCATTAGATTCTCAACAGTTAGCAAATGAAGATAGCATATAGTTGGTTTATGTCAAAAAAGCACTGGTGGTGAGCCAGCGCTTTTTTGACAATTAAGAATTAGGAATTAAGAATTAAGAATTCATAAGGTGCAACTTTCGCTATCATTTTGGAAAGTCGTTTTCAGCAATATATATGGCACAAAAAGAATTCTTAATTCTTAATTCCTAATTCTTAATTTCTTGTTCAAGCAATGTCTTCAACGCTGCCTCAGACGGCCTCGGCGCATCTACCGTTACGATCTTTCCTTCTTTGTCAAATACCATAAAACGAGGAATGCCGTTGATGTCGTAGAATTTCGCGATGTCGCTCCAGCCTGCGGCAAATAGCTGTGTGCCGCCCAGCTGCTCTGTTTGAACAAAGGTTTTCCATTTTTCTTTGTCTTTCAGTTCATCAACAGAAATGCTTACAAACGCAACATTCTTATCTTTCATTTCTTCTTCCAATGTTTTTAAGAATGGCAATTCTTTTTTGCACGGACCGCACCATGTTGCCCAAACATCGATCAGTACTACCTTTCCTTTAAGATCGTTCATGCTCACTTTGTTGCCGTTGATGTCTTCATAGGAGAAATTGTATGAAGGACTTCCTTTTTTAAAATTGTTCATCGCCTTCATCGTATTGAAATACGCGGCTTTCATTGAATCGGTTACCAGGTATTTTTTTAAAGGATCAATGGTGCTGGTAAATTCTTCGTATGATTTGAAACGGCCCATGTTGTTGGCAACATATGCTCCTTTCAATGTGTCATTGCCAAACAGGTTAGCGGCCCATTCGGTGCGGTTTGCAGGAGCAGGCGCGTTCCTGTCGCCCATAAGCGTGCAGAAGGTTGAGTAGTTTCCCATGTACTCAACAGTTTCTCCCAATTGCAATAGAGAGGCTGAAGTATATTTCGGGCTTTTTATGATTTGAGAATAAAATTCAGGATACTCCGCTTTTGTTGGATGGGTAGAATGCGGCACCAGCAGGTAATGCATGGCATCGAGCTCCACATCCATATCGACCGCCATCTTCATCAAGGTGTTGAATTTTTTATTAGGCGTTGTGATTTTTTGATTGAACTTCTTTGCCTCGGGTAAAAAAGTGTTCAGATTCTTAAAATACTCTTGGTATTCCATGTTGACCTTTGTAAACTGAAATGCAGGTCTGGCAATAACAGAAGATGCTGCGGCCCAGTCTGCCAACAGTTTATTTTCCTGTGAGCCGTTTATCATTTTGTAACCTTCATCATTTATTTCGACGGACAAAGCATCTCCGCTTTTGATGTAAATTCTTACGGGATTGTAGCCTTTGCCTTCTGCGATATAATAAAAACCTTCCTCAGGATTGGAGAGAGCAAAAGCAAAATCCTTGTCCTTGCCGGGTTTTGCGGTGGCAATAGGAATGCGTTTGCCTTCATGCACTTTCATCAGCATCATATCGGTAGTATAATTCTTTTGGAAAGTGCCGGTCAGTACAAACAGTTTTGCGGGTGGTACGGTCGCGTATATGGTCGTGTAACAAGCTGCCATCAGCAGCAGCAATAAAGCAGTGAGTTTCTTCATTATAAAGCATTTATGGTTCATGACGTTGTTATAGACGAATGCATGAGGCTGTTTTACCCCATGGTGCGGTTTGTTTTTTTCGATGTTGCACTAGACCTGACAGGTTTTAAAAACCTGTCAGGTCTCGAAGTTTCCATCTTAATGGTAATTGCCAGACTAAAAGCTTCTGTTCATAAGAACAGATAATTTAACGTGTCGCCCCGCTGGGGCTGTTCGCAACATTTAGGAAGTTCAATATAGCCCCAGCGGGGCGACACGTTAGTAGAAAATGGAAACAACGTGGAAAATGTAAAGCCAGCCCCAGAGGGGCGACATGTTAAATATCGCGAAGCGAAAGGTATTCAACCTGTTCAAGGCTGACGGCTATTGCGAACACGCGAACCTGATTCGTACAAGTTCGTCCAAAAAAAGAAGTCAGGATTCAAACTTTCCTTATTTTGCGGCCTTCTATACTAATAAACATGACTATAAAGCATTTCATTGCTGCATCGTTTGTATGCGGCTCTTTTCTAACGAGCTCTGCCCAAAACGCTGTCACGCTACAGGATTATCAGCGTGCAGAAAGTTTCCTGGGTTATAACACCCACAAGTATCTTGACCGTACTTTCTCTTCTCCAAACTGGATCTCCGGCGATCGCTTCTGGTATCGCACGCTCACTCCGAAGGGAAGTGAATTTTTGCTGGTTGATCCGGTTAAAAAAACAAAAGCACCGGCATTCGATGCTGCGCGACTTGCGGCAGCGCTATCTTCCGTGGCTCCAATTGGCGTGTTGCCAGATGCTTTGCCGTTCAACTATTTCACTTATTCTGATGACAACCGTTTTATTTCTTTCTATGCTTTCAGGCAACAGTGGAAAGTGAATCTTCAAGACTATAGCATAGTAAAGGCGGAAAGCAACACCGTTAAGGATAATATAAGCGCAAATGATGTTCCGGAAGTAATTTCACCTGATGGCAGCAAAGCGGCGTACATCAAAGACTGGAACCTTTGGGTGCGCGATACCAAAACCGGAAAAGCAACACAGCTTACGCAGGACGGTATCAAAGATTTTGGATACGCTACCGACAATGCAGGCTGGAAGCATACCGATGAAGCTATTCTCCGCTGGTCGCCTGATTCAAAAAAAATAGCAACCTTCAAACAAGATCAACGGCAGGTTGGTGAAATGTACCTTGTAAGTACAAATGTGGGGCATCCCAAACTGGAGCAATGGAAATATCCGTTGCCCGGCGATGAGCATATTCCGATGATTACGCGAGTGATTATTGAAGTAAGCAATCCAAAAGTTATTACACTGAAAGTCGCGGCAGATCCGCATCGTGCTACACTAAGTGATGACATTTCAAGCAGCGGAACTTTTGATGATGTGAACTGGAGCGATGATGGAAACTGGCTGGCTTTCGTTTCAACTTCGCGTGATCACAAAAATGAAAAATTCCGCATTGCAAACGCCAACACAGGCGATGTGCGTGAAGTGTTTGAGGAAAATGTTACTACGCAATATCAATCCGGTTGGGGAACCATTAATTGGAAATTTTTGCCGAAAACAAATGAACTGATTTGGTTTTCTGAAAGGGATAATTGGGGACATTTATATTTATACGATGTAGCTACGGGTAAATTGAAAAATCAAATTACCAAAGGCGATTTTATGGTAAGCGATTTGTTGAAAGTGGATGAAAAAAATCGCTCCATTTATTTCTACGCCCGTGGTTTGGAAAAAGAAAATCCTTACTACAGACAATTATATAAAGTTGGTTTCGATGGAAAAGGAATGACGCTGCTTACACCGGCAGAAGGTTATCACACCGCATTCTTTGCTGCTTCAGGAAAATATATGGTTGATACATATTCCAAATTGGACGTTCCTCCTGTTACTGTTTTGCTTGATCAAAACGGCAAGCAAATAATGGAAGTTGAACGTACAGACATAGCACGTTTGAAAGAAACAATTGGATGGAAAGCGCCAACACCAATCACCGTTAAGGCACATGACGGTGTAACTGATCTTTACGGTTTGTTGTTTACTCCAACACATATGGACCCTTCCAAAAAATATCCAATCATTGATTATATCTATCCCGGTCCGCAGGAAGGAAGCATGGGAGGTGCATGGGAATTTTCATCTGCCCGCGGCGATGACCAGGCGCTGGCCGAATTAGGATTTTGTGTACTGGTACTGGAAGGTACCGGAAATCCCTTACGCAGCAAGAGTTTCCAGGATATGTATTACCCTGATCTAAGCACTAACACATTGCCGGACCAGGTGAGTGGCATTCGTCAACTCGCTCAACGTTATTCATATTTGGATACAACTCGCATTGGTATCTGGGGACATTCCGGTGGTGGTTTCGCAACTGCAGCTGCAATGTTTAACTATCCTGATTTTTTTAAGGTAGGCATCAGTGAAAGTGGCAATCACGACAATCGCAATTATGAAGACGATTGGGGCGAACGCTACATTGGATTGCTTAAGAAAAATGCAGATGGCAGTGATAATTATGCAGGGCAAGCTAATCAGCTTTATGCGAAAAAGTTAAAAGGAAAATTGTTGCTGGCGCACGGCTTGATGGATGACAACGTTCCTCCTTATAACACTATGCTGGTAATAGATGCGTTGGAAAAAGCCGGTAAAGATTTTGACCTGATCGTATTTCCCCATGCACATCACGGCTACGGTGAAAATTCATATTACATGATGCGTCGCCGCTGGGATTATTTTGTAACCAATCTTTTGGGAGCCGAACATCCTAAAGAATATAAATTGCAGGTAACGGGCGATAGACGTGTGAATTAATAACGCTTAATGCTTAACGCTAAAAGCAAAACGCCTAACGCACAAAGATGCGTTAGGCGTTTTGCTTTTTGTCCGTTGTGGTGATTTGTGAACTGCTGCGGCGACTGAAAGCTGCATCCGTCATTGCGAGACCCTGCCGAGAAAGAATAACCAGAATGCGCAAGAGAAATCGAAAGTCAACTAGCGGGGCGAAGCAATCTCCACTTGCACCATTTGAGATTGCTTCGCCCCGCACCTTGAGGTAGTATCTTTCTTTATGAATGCGAGCCGCGTGTTTTGCCGGGGCCTCGCAATGACATGCTGCTTTAAGAGGCTGATTCATCGTAGCCGACGGTACTACATTGGTCGCTAATAAACGATGTTTCCCTTCTATAAAGTACCCTACACAAAATCCGTGTAAATCATTCTAATCAGTGTCATCAGTGTGCCAATATTGTGATCTCCGCGCTCTGCAAGCCATCGGCACTTGCCTTCACTGTTATCGTTCCGGCCTTCGCATTTGCCTTTACAATTGCCAATGCATAACCACTATATGCTGCTCTTTCTTTTGATGCGAATGAAACAAGATTTGCGGGATCTCCATTATCGGTGGCAATAATTTCACCGTTGCCGGAAGCTTCAAACTTAATGTTGTTGCTGGCTTCAGGCACTACCACTCCATTCTTATCCACAACGCAAACGGTGATGAACGAAAGGTCTTTGCCATTTGCATTTATATTTTTTCTGTCTGCAGTCAATACAAGTTTATATGCCGCTTCTGCAGTTTTCACTTCATCTGTTGCCCATTGTTTGCCATTTTTGTAAGTGATTACTTTTAATGTTCCCGGTTCATACACCACATCGTCCCAGCGGAAACGATATTCATATTGGCCTCTTTTTTTTCTACCCAATGATTTGCCATTCAAAAACAATTCTGCTTCATCACCTGATGAATACACATGAACAGGTGTTACTTTGCCTACGCGACCGGGCCACGTCCAATGCGGCAGAATATGCGCCATTGGCAGGTTTGGCAACCAGCGAGCTTGATAGAGATAGAATCTGTCTTTTTTAAAACCAGCTAAATCTATAATGCCGGAATACGAACTTCGTGCAGAATAATAAGGCGTTGGTTCTCCGATATAATCCCAGCCCGACCAAACAAATTCACCGGCCACGTAAGGATTATGATCTTGTGCGTAAAACACTTTATCGGGTGATGCGCCAAAAGCAGCCGTGTACAAGTCGTACGCACTCACCGCTTTGTTTACAGGATCGCCACCCGTTGAATCACTCACCGGCGCGCTGATGCCATCAGTCACAGGAAATATATAAGTGCCGCGTGTGCTAAGCGCAGAAGCTGTTTCACTGCTAACGATCATTTTATCGGGAAACTGTTTTTGAAACGCCGGATATAAAGGTGACGTGCGTATACCTTTCAAATGACTGTAAGCGGGTGCATCGCGAATGCCCTCTCCCTGGTAATTTAGACTGATGATATCAACCTGTTTTGGAAACGGCATATCAGGTTTTGCATAATTCATAGAAGCAGTTGCGGGACGTGTGCTGTCTTCATCTTTTACAATATCGTGTAATTGTTTGGCCAAGGCTGCACCTTCATCGCTGGTGTATTGTTCGCCCACCTCATTACCAAAGCTCCACGCCATAACAGAAGGGTGGTTACGATCTCTCCTGATGAATGAACGGATATCAGCTTCGTGCCAATCGCTGAAGATTAAATGAAAATCAAGTGGTATTTTTCCTCTTTCCCAGCAATCAAATACTTCGTCAATTACAAGGAAGCCCATGTGATCAGTGAGTTCGAGCAATTCTGGTGCAGGAGGATTGTGAGCGAGACGAATAGCGTTGCAACCCATGTCACGCAACATTTCCAGCTGTCGTTCTGCTGCACGCACATTGAATGCTGCGCCTAATGCACCAAGATCGTGGTGCTGGTTTACGCCCTGTATACGAAGTGGTTTGCCATTTACTGATAATCCTTTTATAGGATCAAGTTGCAATGAACGAACGCCAAAACGTGTTTCATATTCATCAATGATTTTCCCGTTTTTATAGACACGCGTCACTGCGGCGTACATGCTGCGATCCTTTGCCGGCAGTGGTTGCCAGAGTTTTGGATTTTTAAGTAAGACGGTTTTTTCTATTGTTTGCTCCTCTCCTGCTTTTACGGCTATGTCTGTTGATGGAAAAGAAGCGATCGCATTTCCTGTCTTTACAAAAGCGTTGTTCATTACATAGATGTCAGTTGATACTTTCAGGCGTTGATCGGTTGCCGAAGTATTTGTTACGCAAACAGAAAAGTCAACAGTTGCGGCATTTGCTGAAATGTTTTTTGTGCGAACAAACGTGCCCCATTGCGCGATATGTACAGGATCAACTTTTGTGAGCCATACGTTGCGATACAAACCGGCACCGGGATACCAGCGTGAGGAGTTAGCTGGATTGTCCAGGCGAATGGCAATTTGATTTTCTCCTGATTTTATGTAAGGTGTAAGATCAAGCCGAAATGAGTTATAACCGTATGGCCATCCACCAACAAGCTTTCCATTGAGCCACACCATTGCATACGACATAGCGCCGTCAATATCAAGGTAGATGGATTTGTTGATGTCGGATGAAGAAAGGTTTAGTTTTCTACGATACCATGCAACGCCTTGTATTGGCAGGCGTCCCATGCCACCGCCAACAATTGCGTTCTCTTCTTTATAAAAAGGTTTGTCAATGGCCCAGTCGTGCGGAAGTTTTACGCTTTGCCATTGCGCATCGTTGAAATTATTTTGAACAAAAGGAAAATCTTCGCCGGGATCACCTTGTGGGCGTTGATGATGCTTGGACGGATCTTTGATGAAATCATTTGCTGTCGGCAGTATCCATGCTTTTAGTGCGTTCTTTGAAGTGATGGCCACGCCTGATTCTGAGGCTCTTGTATCAGCTACCTTGTTATCATTTTTATCTGTAACAACCGGGCGTTCGTCATATATTAATTTGTCTGGTTCAGTCTCGTAGCGCATGAACTTCCAGCCATCGTTGAGGCTAATGCGCTGGCGGGTTTGGGCGTTGGAAGCTGTCGAAATACAAAGAATACAAATGGTACAGAAGATTAAATGCAAGAATCGTTGAGTGTAACGCATAAGCAATGTTTTGTGCCGATTAGAATTACAAATGTTCAAGCCCGCCCGTACCGAAACGTTACGTTCGGGCGGGTGTGCGACGCAACAATGTTCAATTGCTGACTCCAAAAAAAACAAATTAAGTGTACTTGCGACACCTAAAAATCTATTTTTAACAAATATATGCAACCGATTGCAATGATTCCGAATTTTTATATTTTTGAAGCTAACAATGGGTAATTTCACTCAACACCAATTCGTTATAATGAAAAGACTTGCCAATACGATTGCTTTTGCATTACTGTGCTGCCTGGGTGCGAACGCTCAGGTAAAACTGCCTCAACTGATCAAAGACAGCATGGTGCTGCAACGGGATGCGAAGATTAAAATATGGGGTTGGGCCTCATCGAATGAAAAGATCAACATTACTTTCAACAAGAAAAAGTTTAGTACCAAAGCTGATGCAAATGGCAATTGGTCGCTGCTCCTGCCGCCAATGAAAGCTGGTGGGCCTTACACTATGAACGTTGATGCGAGCAATCAGCTTGCACTCAACAACATTCTGATTGGTGATGTATGGCTGTGCTCGGGCCAATCGAATATGGTGCATCAAATGAGTTTGCACAGCGTGTTATATGCCAATGAAATTGCGACTGCAAACTATCCCGAAATAAGACAATTTTTGGTGCCTTCGGTCACTAACTTAAGCGCTCCGCAAAAGGACTTTTCAGATGCACACTGGAAGTCTGCCAATCCTACTGATGTGCTGCAATTCTCTGCCGTTGCTTATTTCTTCGCAAAAAAATTATACGATAAATATCATGTGCCTATCGGATTGATCAATGCAAGTTGGGGTGGCACTCCTATTGAAGCATGGATGAGCGAAGATGGCTTTAAGGAATTCCCTTCTATTCTTTCAACGCTGGAGAAAAATAAAGACACGGCCTACGTGAATGAAACAAACAGAAATGTAAAAACAAAAGTGGCTACACTCTCTGAAGATAAAGGACTTGAAGGCGCTGTGAAATGGTTCGATCCTGCCTATGAACCAAAGGGTTGGCGAACGATGAACATTCCGGGATATTGGGAAGATCAGGGTGTGAAAAATTTAGATGGCGTGGTTTGGTACAGAAAAGAAATTGATGTGCCAGCTTCGATGGTGGGTAAACCCGCGAAAGTTTTTCTTGGCAGAATTGTAGATGCCGATGTTTTGTACATCAACGGCAAACAGATTGGCAGCACGGGTTACATGTATCCGCAACGCCGGTATGCTCTACCTGCAGATGTTTTGAAAGCAGGCAAAAATCTGTTTGTAATAAAGGTTACAAACAATTCTGATAAAGGCGGCTTTGTTCCCGATAAGCCTTATCAACTAATTGCGGGCAATGATACGATTGATCTTAAAGGTTACTGGCAGTATAAAGTGGGACAAGTATTTCTGCCGACCAAAGGTCTTGGCGGAGGCATTACGATACCTTACCAACCTGCGGCTTTGTTCAACGCCATGATCGCTCCTGCTATTGGTTATTCCATAAAAGGGTTTGTGTGGTACCAGGGCGAAGCAAATAGCAGCAATGCCGCACAGTACGCGAAGTTGCTGCCTTCCATGATCAATGATTGGAGAACAAAATGGAACAGTCCAAACGCTCCTTTTTTGTATGTGCAGTTACCGGGATTTATGGAGATGAATTATTTGCCGTCTGAAAGCCAATGGGCGGCATTTCGTGATATGCAACGCAAATCATTATCTGTTCCGAATACTGCAATGGCCGTCACGATTGATCTTGGAGAATGGAACGATATTCACCCTGATCGCAAAAAAGAAGTTGGCGATAGATTGGCACTAGCCGCGGAAAAAATTGCTTACGGCGAAAATCTCGTTTATTCGGGGCCGCTATATCAGTCGTCTCGTGTTGAGGGCAACAAAATGATTATTTCATTTACAAATATTGGAAGCGGTTTAGTCGCCAATGATGGCGAGGCGTTGCAAGAGTTCGCCATTGCGGGTGCCGATAAAAAATTTGTTTGGGCAAAAGCAAAAATCGAAGGAGATAAAATCATCGTTTGGAGCGACAGTGTAACGGAACCCAAATACGTTCGCTACGCGTGGGCGGATGATCCTGTGAATCCGAATTTGTACAATAAAGAAGGTTTGCCTGCGTCGCCGTTTGAGGGAGGAGTTGAACAAACTGAATAAACTGAATAAACTGAATAGCTGCACTGCTGAGTGAAGGCTCCACCGTCATTGCGAGACCTGCGGAGAAGAAATGCTTGAATAACGAAAGAAACTCTGAAGTACAACTAGCGGTCGAAGCAATCTCCAAGGCTCGCGCATGAGATTGCTTTGCCACGCTTGCCTCTATGGATATAAGCTGGAAGTATATATGCACCTCAAGTGTGCTGTGGCTCGCAATGACGATGCTGCCTTTGTTCAGTTTTTCAGTTACTCAGTTATTCGGTTATTCAGTTATTCCCCTGCGGCTTAATGATCTTGTAGTTCCCACTCAAATGCATTATGCTGAACAAATACAACAGCCCGTCATAATAAGGATCAAAATAACCATCTTCGTAAGGTTCCAGTTTTGCATTCCATAGTGCATGAACAAAATCGAAGTTTTTATCTTGTCCCATGTAAGACGCAGCCGCGGATGTAGCAACAAGCCCGAGTGAGTGCCGTAGTTTCTTTATGCCACCAGCGGGAAGAATAAAATCAGGAGCCGATCCATCGATGTTGAACTGGTCATTGAATTTGTCAATGCCTTTTGATCGTAAGAAACCTTGAAAACGTTTTGCATAATCCTGTTGCCATTCTTTGTCTTTTCCAAACCAAACATAATCCATTGTGATGTTCATTGGCACGCGCCATGAATCAAAACGAAATGCCGCCGGCATCCATGGTGTGGAATGCGCTTCGCCGCTGAATTCTGTATAGTCGTAATTCAATGCAGTAGCCGATTTGCAGGCTCTGTGCAGGAATGCTCTCGATGTGTCTGCGCAGTCTTTGTAAAATTGTTCGTGGCCATCCTTCGCATACATTGCCCATATTTCAAAGAATGCAGGTAGATGATAAGACGGGTCAGTCCATCCATAATTTTTTTCTTCGGGTGTAAAAGAAATTTGTTTGTGTTCAGTGTTGAGTATGTTGTAAATGCCACCAGTGCCATCTTTGCTCCACATAGCATCCAGAATAATTCTCGCTTCGTGATAGTAGTCGATGCCCGTGTTGTTGCCCCAGCGATTGGCTGCAAACAACAAATCAGTTACAAAATACAATTCGCCATCAGAAGCCGTTCCATCAGAATTTTTCTTCAGTGTTTTAGGTTCAATGCTCCATGCAAAATAGCCTTGTCGCGGACCATCCTGGTGTTGCAAATATTTTTTTGACCAGCGCCAGATGCGATCGAAAACATCCTTCTTATTTAATTGCACCGCTATCATCATGCCGTATGAAAGTCCCTCTGTACGTGCATCGTGGTTCTTTACGTCGGATACATATGCCATTGAATCCCCTACTTCAAAATAGACTTTGTTTGGCCCTTCAAAAACATCATGGTATGCTTTTGCAAGTTTGTTGTCAATGTCGGGTTGACTATACCCCGCCTGCTTAAAAAGATTGGGATAGGTATCTGTGTAGAATGCGCCGGATGTCGCTTTGTTTGATTTTTTTGCTTTTTGTTTTTGAGCAATTATTGTGTTGGTAAAACAAAACAGGGTTAGCGCATACAAAAGAACCGCATATTTTTTCATGATGGCTTCGTTTATTTGAAGAGCGTTTTTATAGATGATGTTATCTCCGTTAAATTAATACGCAGAATGTTTAAATCAAAAAGCCTTGCAGTTTATTCTCATGCAACCGGATCAATAATCGCGCCTGTCGTTTTTTATGATATCATCAAGATCATGAACGGGGCGCTCAATGTCGTAAGGAATTGGTAGTTGACTGAACCGCTGGAAATACAGCAAGCATGCGTCTTTCCACAAAATGGCATTGCGGCACTGCAAGCGTAAATTTTGTTGCACAGCTTTAAAGCGGGCGCTGTCAACATAGGGTTGCGCTTTGTCCCATGTCTTTTGAAATGAACGTACCTGCTGCACACCACTGTCATATCGATAGCATAATTCATCCCATAAAATGCGGCCATCCTTCATGGTGTAGTTCCATGGTAAATGGTGGAACCAAAGCAATAAATTTTCAGGGCATGTTTTGGGATCATTCAACTGTGACGCAAGCGGTTCGTGGTATTGGGCAACTGCATCGCTGCCTGTTGTGGTGCGATTGAAACCAATGCCATCAGTTGACGCACGGTGATAATATGGTGGCGTCCAGTCTGCTCTTGTTCCTTCAGGCGCCCACCAGGGCTGTGGTCCATAATGTTCGTTGGCTGCCATGATGTGATGCAAACCGAGGGGTGTCATATAGTTCACAGCTGCTTCCCTGCTGTCCTGCATCATTTGTTTAACGGGCGAAAGAAAATTGTTTGTCCATTCTGTTGCATAATTTGTTGCATTTGTTTCATTAAAAGTTGCATTGAAAAATGTCAGCTTGAGCCATTCGTCTGCAATTTGCCGGCTCTGAAGATTCACGTTCCATGCAAGACGTCCGAATGCGTACCAGTTTGCCTGCGCAAAATCATTACCGCACCAGTTCGCATCAAGGCCAATATTTGCCACACCTGCAATGGCTGTATATTTTTGATTGTAGATACTGCCATCGGTGCAACGCGCCACTGTACTGCCCTCGCCTTGCTGGTAAGTATCGCTTTGCAAACATTCTTCCCACATCGGAGATAAGAAAACAAGATGAATGGAATGCCCAAGATATTCCTGTGTGATTTGAAACTCGGGCATCACAGAGGTTTTCTTCATTGCACCAAACAAAGCACTAAAAGGTTCTCGTGGTTGAAAATCAATTGGGCCGTTTTTTACTTGTATGATTACATTGTCTCTAAATTTTCCATCGAGAGGCATAAACTCATTATAGGCCTGCTTTGCACGATCCTTGTCATTTGGGCTATACACAAATGCGCGCCACATTACAATGCCGCCATAAGGCTTCAATGCATCGGCCAGCATGTTCGCGCCGTCTGCATGTGTGCGGCCAAAGTCTTGCGGGCCGGGCTGTCCCTCGCTACTGGCTTTCACAAGTAGGCCGCCAAAATCGGGAATGATGCTGTAAATTTCCTTTACTTTATTCTTCCACCATGCAATGACTTCTGCATCTAACGGATCTGATGTTTTTAATTTGCCCAGTAAAGCAGGAGACGAAAATTTTACGGAGAGATATACTTTAATGCCGTAAGGCCGCAACACTTCTGCAATGGTTTTTACACGATTGAGATAGTCTACAGATAGTATAAGTGGCGATGCATTTACATTGTTCAGCACCGTGCCGTTAATGCCAATGCTCGCATTTGCACGTGCATACTCCTGCCACAATTTTTTGTCTTGTTCTGTAACAACCAGCGCATCATTGCTGCGCCAGAAAATAGAATGACCTGCATATCCACGCTCCACTGAACCATCGGGATTATCCCAATGATTTAATATGCGAATTTCATAAGATGGATTTTCTACTGCGCCAGTAACGGCTTCCTGCGTTTGTTGTCTTCGCAACAATTCATACACGCCGTATAGAATGCCTTTGTCTGTATTCGCCTCGACAGAGTTCTCGCTTAGTCTAAACCCATCGAACTTGATTGTTTTATCTTTTTTAATTGACAAAATAACAGACGCATCTGTTTTGCCCTGCCAGCCATCTTTCAGTTCTTGTATGGCAATAGACAATGTGGGTGATTTTTTTGCGCAAATAACCGTCACTGATTTTGGAGCCTTATGTTGCAGCCAGAGCGAATGTCCATCCTGTGCACAAAGTGTCAATGTGGCAAGAAGAAGAATGCAGGAGAATAGAGATTTCATATGTTGCAATTTAACAGTTGTTGGTTGATAGTTGTTAGTTGTTTGACTTGAAATTCAAATATTCTTTACTAGCGATGGGCCAGCACTTTAATTTGTGCTTTGCACTTAGTGCCCAACAACTAACAACTATTAACAAACAACTTCCAGTTAATTGCCCGGTTAAGCGTTAATTAACTGCCTTGTTAAGAAGTGAACACTATTTTCGCTGCATTCACTTTTAAATGCTGATATGAAAAAACTGCAACTCATTTTAATTCTTGTTTCAATTGTAAACTTCTCTTTTGCAAACGATGCTCCTAAAAAACAACTTCCGGATGATGTATTGAAAAAATTGAACGGGTACAATGTGACATGGAACACACTTAGTACCACCGGTTCAATGGAGTCGATGCCTTTGGGAAATGGCGACATTACTGCCAATGTGTGGGTGGAAAAAGATGGCGATCTAATGTTGTACATCGGAAAATCTGACACATGGAGTGAGGCAACGCGTTTGCTGAAAGTGGGAAGGATAAGAGTGAAGATGTCGCCGAATCCTTTTACGGAGGATGTCAATTTTGAGCAGACGCTAAATCTATACAAAGGTGAAATTGAAATTTCCGCAGGTAAAAAAGGAAACGGCGTGAAGCTGAAAATATGGATCGATGCGAATCAGCCGGTCGTGCGTATTGAAACATCATCAGACAAAAATATTTCAATAAGCTGCACGACAGAGCTGATGCGTCCGCAGCCGTTTACGCTCTCCTCTCCTGATGATCCGATTGCATCCAGCTTCAGAGGATTATTGGGCAGTCCTACGATGCCATCAGAAAGCGCCGATGTGCTGGTGAAAAAATCTGACAGGCTCGAATGGTATCATCGCAACGAAACTTCTTTCTTCGACACGATATTAACGAAGCAGAATGTTTCTTCGTTGATTGGAAAATATGCTGATCCTTATCTGCATCGCACGTTCGGTGCAATTATAAAAAGCAGCGGTATGCAGCCTCAAAACGACAGTATTTTAACTTCCATTAAGCAAGGAAAGAATTTTTCGATCGCCGTTTATCCTTACACTGCGCAAACGAAGACAATTGATGAATGGAACATGCAGCTTGAACAACTCGTTTCCAACATTGATAAAGAAAATATTCAAACTGCACACAACAATCACTACGCATGGTGGGACGCTTTCTGGAACAGAAGCTGGATATTTCTTAGCGGAGATGAGGATGCAGTCAAAGTTACAAGAGCTTATTTGCTGCAACGTTTTATGATGGCTTGCCAGAGTCGTGGCGCTTATCCTGCGAAATTCAACGGCGGCAATTTTACATTTGACTATAAAGGAAAAAATGGCGACTACCGCAATTGGGGCCCTGGTTATTGGTATCAAAACACGCGCTTGTTTTATTGGCCGCTGACGGCATCTGGAGATTTTGATTTGAAAAAACCATGGTTCGATATGTACATGAAAATGTTGCCGCTGCAAACCGATATTACGAAAGCTTATTACGGACATGGTGGCGCATTTTTTCCGGAAACGTATAATTTCTTTGGCATGTATATCCAGGATGATTGGGGATGGAACAATGCTGGAAAGGCTTCTGATACAAGATGGATACGCTATCACTATTCCGGCGCCTTGGAAATGCTTTCTGAAATGCTTGACTACTATGATTACACAAGGGACGCCGCATTTGCGCAGCAATACATTGTGCCGTTTGCTACACAGGCAATACGTTTCTTTGATCAGCATTGGCCGCGCATTAATCAAAGCTTGCGTTTTATTCCTGCAAATGCAACGGAGCAATTTTGGGACTGCCTGAATCCCGTTGATTATATCGCTGGACTGACATACACTATTAAAAAATTGGATTCATTGCCAGCAAATTTTGTTTCTCCTGAATTAAAAAAAGAATGGAACAACTGTCTTGCTTCTCTGCCTTCGATACCTATGACGCACGACAAAAAGAAAATTTTACCTGCTGAAGAATACGGCAAAGGGCGCAACTTTGAGAACCCTGAATGCTATGTGATCTTTCCGTTTAAACTATACGGTCTTGGGCATCCTGATCTCGATGTTGCTCTAAATACTTTCAACGATCGTATTTTTAAGCAATCCAACTGCTGGACGCAGGACGTAATACAGGCGCCACTTTTGGGGCTTGCAGATCAAACGAAAGAATATTTGATGAAGAATGTAAACTCTCTTGAAAAAGAAGTCCGCTTTCCTGCTTTCTGGAAACCGGGCAGTGATTATGTTCCCGATTTTGATAATGGCGGCGCTTTGGCTATGGGTTTGCAAAATATGTTGTTGCAAAATGTAAATCAACAAATACTCGTGTTGCCCGCGCTTCCCAAGTCATGGAATGTTGATTGCAAGCTACATGCGTTTGATAACACGACCGTACGCGTTGTTAGCGAAGGGGAAACTATTTCAACGCTTGCCGTATTGCCGGTTTCGCGCAAGAATGATGTCATTCTGAAAGTACCGTTGAAATAGTTTCAATTTGAAAATATGGAAATTTGAAAATTTGAAAATTTGAAAATGCTTTAGGTGCGAGACTTTGAATTAAGTTTAAATAGATCGTTTTGCAAGAATGATTGAATTTACTTGCGAAGATGCGCCCGTCCATTTTCAAATTTTCAAATCTTCAAATTTTCAAATTATTCTTGTTTTCAAATTAAAACGAGATATCCCACTGTAAGCGAAACCTCCACTCATCTGCAGGAATGTTCCCGGTTTTATCGTAGTTGAAATAACTGGTTTCTGCTGTTAGCTTGTTTTTGTGACCGTTAAAGAACCAGTTGAATGCAAGCGAGTTTTCTCTTTTTTTTGTTTGATCCTGTTCACTATTTGGAAAGTAACCTGCATTGCGGAATGCCATTTCCAACGGCTTGGGCCACCAGTCAAAAACCTGGTGGAAAAAGTACCCGGCTTGTACATAATAACCGCGCAGATTGTCGGTGTAGTCGTTGTTGAATTTATCAATGATCTGTTTCCAATGAATTTCGTTTTGCCAGCTAAAACCTTTGTACATAAATGCTGTTTCAATATTCGCCTGGTTTACTCTGTACTGTCCCGGCTGCCCGTTTTCATATCCTTCCAGAGAGCCACCTCCTGCTTGTGAAAAACGGGTGTAGGGACTCTGGTTGGTAACGCCGTTAATGGCAAGGACTCCTGCGGGCTTTTCGTGGATCTCAAGATCACTTCCTTCAAAATCAAGATAACGTCCCATGAAGTTCCACTGCAATCTTCCGAAATACATCAGGTGGCTGTCATCATTTGCGGTGTTGCCCCGACCTGTACCGGTAAAAACACCCGCCCAATAATTGAAGTCGGCCAACCCCTTACCTTTCAGGTGCCCATAAAATTCAGCACCTTGTTGTCTGTCAAGTGTAAAGGCACGATTGATTACGGACCGGTCCACCATCTGCTGTTCTCCACTGCTTATTCTTCTTTCGCGGCTATATTCTACTTTAAACTGCCCTACCTGGAATTTCAACCAATCCCATTTTTCAATAGAAATAGTGAAGTTTAGCAAGTTTGACTGGCTCAATTCGTATTCCCAATAATATTTTATCCAGGGCTTAAATGCGTGGCCGCCAACTTTTAAACGTGCTCTATTAATTTTAAATGAAGGTTTTTTCTCTCCGCTAAAATCATCAAAAGTTACAGGGTCCTGATCTTCAGGCGTTGCAAAACGAAATTGCAAACGCCCCTGTATCTGCAATTGAAATTTACCGTCCGCGGTGTTGAATTCAAAGCCCTTTTCGCCATATTTTATTGACACTGCTTTGCTGCTATCGGTCAAAAGTTTTTGACCAACGGTACAATTGCATAAAAAAATAATAACGAAAAATGACAGTAGAATTTTTTTCATAGCCTGCATAGGTTGGTTGGGTTGTAATACACAAAAAGCATGTTAATTGTTCTGGATATCAAACAATTTGAAAATTTGAAAATTTGAAGATTTGAAAATGAAGAAGGAACGCTGATTTTTAGGATTGTCAAGATTTATTCTGATTTTTTACCTGTAAACTAATAGGCTGAATCAACGTGTGTTGCCATCCTCAACGTAAATCATAAGTAATCATCAAAATCATGACAATCTGCCTGCCGACTGAAGTCGTTCGGCCGGGCGTTCTCTCCCATTTTCAAATTACCATATTTTCAAATTTTCAAATTCCCTGAACTCATCCCCTGCCTCAATTGTTATTAGCCAAACGCACCTGTAATTTTCAAATTACCACATTCTCAAATTTTCAAATTGCTAATAGCCAAAAGCTATTAGCTTATAGAATCAATTGATTTTGACTATATGTTCAAAACCATACTTTTACAATCTCGTACAATGTGCGACGCTCAATCATAAGTCATTTAATACCATAAAATTCTACTAATGGAAAAGGAAACAAACGACATCAGTAAATGCCCATTTCACAATGGCAGTTTGAAAAATAATGTTGGCGGTGGCGGCACACGCAATCGTGATTGGTGGCCCAACCAGCTAAGATTGAATATACTTCGCCAGCACTCGTCGTTATCAAATCCAATGGCTAACGATTTCAATTATGCCGAAGAATTTAAAACGCTTGACCTTGAAGCGGTAAAGAAAGATTTGCATGCGCTTATGACCGATTCGCAGGATTGGTGGCCGGCAGATTTTGGTCACTATGGTGGCTTGTTTATACGAATGGCATGGCACAGCGCAGGAACCTATCGCGTGCAGGATGGCCGCGGTGGCGCAGGTGCAGGTCAGCAACGTTTTGCACCGCTTAACAGCTGGCCGGATAACGTTAGCCTCGATAAAGCCCGCAGATTGCTTTGGCCAATCAAACAGAAGTATGGTCGCAAAATTTCCTGGGCAGATTTGATGATCCTTGCCGGTAACATTGCGTTGGAATCAATGGGTTTCAAAACATTCGGATTTGCCGGTGGTCGTGAAGATGCATGGGAAGCAGATGAATCTGTTTACTGGGGTTCTGAAACAACATGGCTCGGTGGCGACATACGTTATGCGCATGGTTCGCCGGGTGTTGTGGAAGGCCATGGTGTAACAGTTTCAGATGATAATGCTGATGGAGACATTCATTCACGCAATTTGGAAAATCCATTGGCAGCGGTACAAATGGGTCTGATCTATGTAAATCCTGAAGGTCCCGATGGCAACCCCGATCCTATTGCGGCGGCCAAAGATATCCGCGATACGTTCGGTCGTATGGCAATGAATGATGAAGAAACAGTGGCGCTGATAGCAGGTGGTCATAGCTTTGGTAAAACACATGGCGCTGCTCCTGCAACGCACGTGGGCAAAGAACCTGAAGCCGTTGATGTGCACATGCAGGGATTTGGCTGGAGCAATAGTTTTGGTTCAGGTAAAGGCGCAGATACCATAACAAGTGGCCTTGAAGTAATATGGACAAAAACGCCTACGCAATGGAGCAATAATTTCTTCGAGAATTTGTTTGGCTTTGAATGGGAACTTACAAAGAGTCCAGGAGGCGCGCACCAATGGGTGGCGAAAGATGCAGAAGCATTTATTCCGGATGCCTATGACGGTTCAAAAAAACATTTGCCGAGAATGCTTACAACCGATCTGTCTTTAAGATTTGATCCGGTGTATGAAAAAATATCAAGACACTTTTTGGAGAATCCGGATGCATTTGCGGATGCATTCGCACGTGCATGGTTCAAGCTGACACACCGCGATATGGGCCCTCGTGCAAGATACCTGGGTGCGGATGCTCCTGCGGAAGAACTGTTGTGGCAAGATCCTATCCCTGCTGTTGATCATGCATTGGTAGATGAAAAAGATATCGCTGATCTGAAAGCGAAAGTTTTAGCATCAGGATTGACGGTATCTGAATTGGTTTCTACTGCCTGGGCCTCTGCTTCTACTTTCCGTGGCTCGGATAAACGTGGTGGTGCAAATGGTGCACGCATTCGTTTGGCTCCGCAAAAATATTGGAAAGCAAACAACCCTTCACAATTGCAAAAAGTGTTGGATGCTTTGACAAAAATCCAGTCAGATTTTAATGGTGCGCAGTCAGGTGGTAAAAAAATATCCATTGCAGATGTGATTGTGCTTGGCGGTTGTGCGGCTATTGAGAAGGCAGCAAAAGATGCAGGACGCAATGTTACTGTTCCTTTCACTGCTGGTCGCATGGATGCCTCGCAGGACAAAACAGATGTTGAATCTGTTGGTTTCCTCGAACCAATTGCAGATGGTTTCCGCAATTATCGCAAAGCAAGAATTCCTGCAACCACGGAAGCATTGCTGATCGATAAAGCGAACCTGCTTGCTCTCACCGCTCCGGAATTAACAGCTCTGTTAGGTGGTATGCGTGTACTCGATACAAATTTTGATGGTTCAAAGGATGGTGTGTTTACCAAACGTCCGGGTCAGCTTACCAATGACTTCTTCGTAAATCTGCTGGATATGAACACAGCGTGGAAAGCTGTTTCTGCAGATAAGGAATTGTTTGAAGGAAGCGACCGTGCGTCAGGTGAAGTGAAATGGACCGCAACACGTGCAGATCTTGTATTCGGCTCCCACGCTGAATTGAGAGCCCTTGCAGAAGTGTACGGAAGTGCAGATGGTAGCGAAAAATTTGTGAATGATTTTGTTGCCGCATGGAACAAAGTGATGAATGCGGATAGATTTTAGTTAATGGAGAGTTGAAAGTTGAAAATTGAAAATGAGCAGCAGGAACGCAGATTTTTAAGATTGTGATGATTTGCTATGATTGAAGTAATTAAGACAAATCATGACAATCATCACGATCATGACCATCTGCGTTCTCCCTCATTTTCAACTTTCAACTTTCAATTTTCAATTCTCCCTCGCTTCTGTCATTAAATTTGAGTAAATTTATTTCCCATTTGATGATAGTAGCCAGTAAAATATTACCCGATGAAAAGCATTTGCTTAGCCTTGTAGCACAGGGAGATGTGAATGCTTTCAGTGCTATCTACCATCATTACAACCGCAGTATTTATCCCTTCGTTTTAAAGATCACAAAGTCGGAAACGCTTGCTGAAGAGATCATTCAGGAAGTGTTTATCAGTGTTTGGGTAAACAGAACGCAGATGGCGCAGGTGGAAAATTTCAGAGCATACATCTACACAATTGCTACTAATAAAACGCTGAACTATTTTAAGAAGGCTGTTGCCGAAACACGTCGCATCTTGCAGGTGAGCGCCACAAGCGCCAAAGTAAGTAACGTAACGGAGGAAGAAATTTTTGCAAAAGAAAGCGAATCGCTTGTACAGGCTGCTGTTGAAAGTTTGCCAGAGCAAAGAAAAAAAATCTACAAGCTTAGCAGGCATGAAGGACTTACCCACGATCAAATTGCCGAGAAGCTGAACATTTCTAAAAACACCGTGAAGAATCAATTGGTGGAAGCGTTGAAGTTTATTCGCCATTATTTGAACAGAAACAATGAGATCCCGCTAGCGATTACTTTTATGATTGTCAAATCGCTTAAATAAATGCGTCCCGACAGAATTTGTTGGGACGTTTTTGTTTTAACCTCGTTACACTCTAGCATGTTATAATCAATAACCAAAGATTGCTTGTCATCCCGAGGAACGAGGGATCTGAGTCTTGCGCTGACAGTCTGTTTGCGTAAACACCCAGATCCCTCCCTCGTCGGGATGACAAGCGAATGTGGTTATGTTTCTGCGGTCAGTTTATATTCCTCAATCAGTGCAGCTTTTTTGTGCTAGCATTTAATCGGCGACCCAGACCTGACAGGTTTTTGGAAACCTGTCAGGTCTTAGCTCCCGAAGTGTTTTTCTACCTGTCTTAAACTATGAAGATTTTTTTGCCAATTCGATCATTGCTGAAAGTTCTTCTACCGCTGCATCGTTGCCGCCTTCGAAGCCAGTAAGGTGAAAACGTATATTGCCCGCTTTGTCGATTACAAATTTTGAAGGAATGCCATTCACGCCATAAGCTGTTACCACTTTATTTTCACCGGACAAAGAATCTTTCAAATCCATCAACACTTCGAAAGTGTAGTGGTTATCAGTAACATATTTTTTTGCAGCTGCTGATGCATCGCCCGCACCCTTCTCCCATGTATGAATGAAAAGGAATGCAACATTTGTATCATCTTTGTATTTGTTAACCGCCATTTGCATCGCAGGAAATGAAGCTTTACAAGGGCCGCACCATGTTGCCCAAAAATCAACGACCACAGTTTTTCCTTTGTAGTCAACCAATGATACCACTTTGCCGTCTACATCTTTCAACGTGAACTGTGGCGAAGGTTTGCTGATCATTTTTGAAGGAATCTCCTGTAGCATTTTTGCCACCATTTCTTTGTTCAGCTTTTCAATGTATGCATCATATCCTTCTTCGCTTCCGTAAACTTTTGCATACAGCGCTTTTGTTTTGTCTTTAACAGGCTGAGTTGCAATGCCCTTTAACGTTGCCTGGCTAATGATGTCTAGCGCCTCTTTGTTTTTGTTTAACGCACTCAATACATCTGCATAGGTTTGGTAAGTGTCTGGGCTTATTCTTTCGCTGCCGTCGTATGCTGTTTTGATGTATGGGAGTGCCTCGTTGTATTTCTTTTGTGCTGCCAGTGCCTTTGCGTACATGGCATTCGCGCCACCAAAAGCAATTAATGCAAAGCCCGCTCCTTCTTCATTTTTACGGAAGGTCTTAAACTCATTTACACTTTCAAGGGTACGTTTACAAAGAGCTTCTACTTCTTTGTAATTGCCTTGTTTCATGAAAACTTCTGCAAGACTCATGTATGCATTTCCTTTCCACAAATTGGTTTCAACCATGTTGGTGTATTCCAAACCCTTCGCCATGTTGCCTGCGTTTGCATAAGCCATGGCAACGGCATTGCGTGCATAATCATACACGATGTTGTTCGTACCTGTATTTTTAGGGACAGGAAATTTTTTCACCCATGCTTTGTACGCGGCTTCTTTTTTTACAGGATCTTTTTCATCGTACACTGCTGTAACTTCCTCTCCTCGAATTGCCATGCCCAATGGAAATGTTACTTTTTGTGCTTTGAAAATGGAGTCAGAAGTTTTTCCTTTGCCCAGCTGATAAAAATAGTTGCCTGCTGTTTCCCAGTTCTCTTCGTTCTTTGTTTGCAGAAGCGCATACAGCTTTGTCTGGAGCAATGCTTTGTCAGCTTCATTGCCGGATTTCAGAAGACTTGTGAAATATTTCTTTGTACTATCAGTAATATTTTGTGCAGAAACGTTATGGGTCATCATTACAGCTATTGCAATGCCCACAGTTGTTATATGTTTTTTCATTGTTTGCATTTGTTTCCCGCATACCTGCTAAGGAGCATGTAAGCGACAATTAATTCATTAATTTCTCTTCAAGCATTTTTTCAAGATCCTCTCCACGAAGGTTTTTGGCGATGATCTTTCCATTAGGGTCCACCAGGAAATTAGCTGGAACCGATTTTACATAGTAATCCAACACGGCAGAGTTTTGCCATCCTTTCAGGTCAGATACGTGTATCCATGTTAGGTTATCTTGCGCAATCGCTTTTTCCCATTTGGTTTTATCATTGTCGAGCGACACGCCAATAATGGTGAAGTTTTTGTCTTTGTATTTGTTGTAAGCCTTAACCACATTCGGGTTTTCTTTACGGCACGGGCCGCACCAGCTAGCCCAGAAATCCACCAACACATACTTTCCTTTAAATGATGCCAATGATACATTGTTGCCTGAAGTATCTTGTTGTACAAAACCCGGCGCGTCCACACCAATAGTCGTTTTTGCAGCGCCTTCTACAGCTTCTGCTACGCCTTTACCATAGTGCGACTGTTGTGCATTTTTTGTAAGCGTGGCAAATAATCTTGCCTGGTCCGCTGCTTGCTGTGGGTAAGAATAGAATTGCGCAACCAGGTAAGCACTAAGATCAGAGCCGGGATGTTTGGTAATAAAATCTTCGATAATTGCCTGTCCCTTTTTTTCAGCGTAACGGTATTCGGCACTTAAAATGCTATCCTGCTCTTTTGTCAATTTCTTCTTTCCGTTATCGCCCCATTCATAACTTTTGCGTGCATTGTCGCCCATCATGCTCATTACCTCTTTCATGCTGTTTTCGTAAACAGCATATTCTGCTACGAGAGGAGTACCTGTAATTGTTGCAGCGCTGGAATCCTTGTTGCCAGACAGTTGTAACGAACCTCCATTCATAAAGATCCTTTGAGAGATATTTGTTTTATCAACAGAAAAGAAATAAAAGTCACTATAAGGAAGCGCTTTTCCTTTGAGTAAAAATTTTCCTTTAACTATTTTGGCAGAATCCACTATTCTCTTTTCACCATCCATGTGCACGAGTTTGGCACAACCATTTTGCAAACCTTTTATGTTGCCTGCAATGGAATATTGTTTTTCCTGAGCAAACAATGAAGTAGCACAAACAAGCAGCCCTGCACTGAGCATTGTTTTTTGAGAAAGTATTTTCATTTTATGGCATTGTAGTTTGTAAGCATCGGCTGGCATAGATTTTACATCTATGCCAGCCGATGTTAGTTATTTGTTTTTAGTTGGGATAACCATCGTTTTGCGTAAGCGATGGATTCTTGAATCTTTCGTCTGAAGGTATAGGAGCCAATACAGCAGTGGATTTCCACGTTGCAGGTTTTAAGGCGCCAATTACCTGATCTGCTTTGCCGGTACGTTTTAGATCGAACCAACGGTGACTGAATTCGCCAACGAGTTCTACTTTGCGTTCACCTGCAATAGCCGTAAGCAAATCATCTTTTGTGGAAGCTGTTGTTTTGGCTAGGCCCGCTCTTATTCTTACTGAATCGAGGTCAGCTTGTGCTCCGCTTATTTTTGCGAGTTGAGCACGTGCTTCTGAGCGGATAAGATATTGTTCAGCCAGGCGCAGCGTAACGTTGTATTCGTTTCCAGCCATCTTGTATTTTGTAATGATATTACCATCTGTCCATGCAGTGGCACGTTTGTCTCCTGCTTCAAAGGTGAATGAAGGCGCCAAAACATACTGCTGATAAGAGTTGTAGTAAGTACCTAATATCGGTAGACTAGACCAAGATGTAGTGGGTGCGATTTGAAAAATGACTTCGTTGCTGGTATTTAAAAATGCATGATCAATGTCTTGCATGGTATAGCTGATATCCGTGGCTCCAATTACGTTGGATGCTTGTATCTCTGCATTTGTGTAATCATTCATGTACAGGTAAATCCTTGCCAGCAATGCTGTTGCTGCATATTTGTTTACTCTCGCACGCATGGTGCCTACGTATGTTGCAGGTAAAAGTGTTTGCGCATCTTTCAGGTCCGCTACGATTTGCGCATACACAGAATCTGTGCTAGCCCTTGGTAAAAAGGCATTTGCGTTGGCATCTCCACTTAATGATAACGGCACTTTCCCAAAGTAATTCACCAGATAGAAATAAGTGAACGCTCTGAAAAATTTACTCTCGCCCAACAATTGATTTTTAACTGAAGGAGTAAGCGTAGTGGAATTGTTCAATCCGTCAATGGCCACGTTTGCCGTACCTATTACAGCATATGGAGTGGCCCAAAGATAGTTTTGCACGGTTGAGTTTTTTATAGAGAGTGCTGTTGTTTGAAACTCATTCATGCTTAGGTCATTGTCATTCGCGTTTTCCAGTTCATCGGCTTCCAATCCGCCGCAAAATGAAAAATAACCTAGACTGTTTGTGGTATTGTCATTGCCGTACAATGTAAGCACAGCGCTCGTTGCAGTGGCGTCTTCCTTAAACGCATCTGTAACCAGCAATTGATTCGGTGCCTTTGGTATGTCGACATATTTTTCACAAGAAGAAAATAAAACTGCTACCAATAGCAATGCGCCGATGGATATGTAAACTGATTTTATATTTTTAAACTTCATGATTTGCTTTTTTAGAATGAAACATTAAGTCCTAATACCATGGTGCGCAATTGTGGAAACGCGATATACGTACCTGTGCCCAAATCACTGCCTGTACCGGGTTGTGTGGTTTCCGGATCATAGGTGTATTTCTGTTTTGCCCATGTGTACAGGTTTTGTCCCTGTGCATATATGGATGCTGTAGAAATGCCTGCTCGGCTCAGCCATTTTTTCGGAAGACTGTAAGCCAGGCTTAGTGTTTTAAACTTAACAAACGATGTGTTGCCCCAATTAAAATCAGATCCTGCAAGATTGGATATATCATTGCTGTAGTTTACACCTGCAGCAGGATATTTCGCATTTGGATTTGCGGGCGTCCATGAATCTACAACCGGCGCGCTTTGGTTATAATAGCTATAGCCGTAAGGATAGTAAGATGTGTGGTAGTCATTCAGCGTATTGTTTACATAACCATAACGGTGATTGAACTGGAAGGTGAAATCTAAAGTAAATCCTTTGTAAGAGAAGCTGTTTGTTATACCTCCAAAATAAGGTGTTCCTATTTTTGCAGGCAAACGATCATCTGAGTAACCGATGGAACCATCTTTGTTCACATCCAGGAACGTAGGAATGCCGGAAGCTTTGTCAATGCCTGTGAAATGGTACAACAAAGGCACGTCAATTGGTTGCCCTATCACATAAGAACTGGCATAGCTTGACGTGGCAAGATCAGGAAACTCCAGCAATTTATTTCTGTTAAGCGTTAGATTAAACGAGGTCGTCCAGGTGAAATCTTTTTTCAAAATATTGGTGGTATTCAATTCAAACTCCCAACCTTTATTTTGAATCAAAGCATTAAGGTTTCCGGTATAGCTGGTGAACCCACTTTGTGAAGGCATGTAAATATACAATAACTGATTGCCTGAGCGATTTTGATAGAAGTCAGTTTTCAGTGCTATGCGGTCACGCAGGAAACTCAGCTCCAGTGCGATGTCCAGCTTCTTTGTTGACTCCCAGTGCAACTCAGGATTTGCAGGACTGTATTGTACCAGCGTACCAGTGCCCATATAACTGTAACCTGACCATGCAGAGCTATACAAAGGGCTGTACAGGTAATTGCTGATCTGATCATTTCCTGTGATGCCATAGCTTGCACGTAACTTACCAAAACTCAGGAAGTCTGTTTTGTTCATAAAATCTTCCTTTGTAAATACCCAAGCGGCACCTACCGCGCCAAAGTTGCCAAAGCGATGATCGGGACCAAAACGGGATGAGCCATCTCTGCGGAATGTTCCATCGAGAATGTATTTATCTTCCCAATTATAATTTGCTCTTGCAAAAACAGCGTTGTATTTGTACAGCGAGTAATTGCTGTAGTTGGCTGTTACAGTAGCTGCGCTGCTGATAGAGGTGATCAGTGCTTCACTGCTATAACCCGATCCTGATAAATAAACACCATTTGATTTATTCTGCTGAAACGTAGTGCCTGCAAGCAATTGCAACTTGCCGTTGCTAATGTTTTTTAGGTACTCCAATTGCGGCTCTACAATGTAATTGGTGTTTGTATTGTTAGCGTAAGTGAGCTTATTGGCTTTCGCTATGACATCAGGTGTTGCAGTAGCAGAAATGTTCTGCGAGCTGGCAGGATTGGTTTTTGTTTGTTCCAAACCTGTGATGGTATAACCCAAATTTACTTTAGCAGTTAAAGAAGGCAAAATTTTGTAAGCGATATTTACACTGCTGATAAAATTGGTGGTCTGCGAATTATATTTTTTCAGCAGATCGGCAACAGGATTTTCCAATGTAAAATTAAACTTGCCATTGCTATTGTATATTGGATAGTTGGGCGCCATGTTGTAGAACGTACTCAGGTCAACCGGCGGTATTTTACTATCCATGTAAGAATAGCTGATAGCCGCGTCGATACTGAATTTTCCGTTCAAGCTTTTGTGTCCTGCGTTCAATCTACTTGATAGTGTATTGTTCACATAATCACCAGGAAAAACCGTTCCTTGTCTTCTGTAAGTAGTACTGAACAAAAACGAGTTTTGCTGATTGCCGCCTGATACCGATGCTGTTGCATTTGTTGTATGTGCGGTGCCGCCAATTGCCCATTTTTGCCAATCTGTATAAGCAGTGGTATCCCATACCAGTAGGTCCTTCGCATTGCTTACAGTAGGCGTTACACCAGAGTTTGCAAATGCTTGTCTTCGCATGGTAAGGTACTGCTGCGTGTTCATCATCGGTATGTAATGATTCACTTTTGCAATGCCACTATTTACATTGAAATTGAAAAGCGTCTTACCTCCTTTGTTGCCTTTTTTTGTAGTGATGAGCACCACGCCATTGGCACCTCTGGAACCGTAAATAGCAGTGGCATCGGCATCTTTCAATACATCAATGCGCTCGATATCTTCCGGAGCGATCATGCTGAACGGGCTAACGTTGCCGTTCGCACCACTCGTACCATAAGCATTCAACGCATCTGATACCGGTTGTCCTCCATTGAATAAAGTGAAAGGCACACCATCTACGATGTATAAAGGAATGGTACCTGCGCCGGCTGAACCAAGGCCACGTATTTGCATACGTACTCCACCACCGGGCAATCCATTGTCTTGCGTAATTACTACACCTGGCATACGGCCCTGCATAGCTGTCAATGGATTGTCAATTGTTTGTTTGGCGATATCGGTTGACTTGATAGAAGACACCGCACCTGTGTTCAGGCGTTTTGTAGTAGTGCCGTAACCGATGACTACCATTTCATCCATGGTCATTTTTGTGAGTTCGAGCGTTACATTGATTACTGCTCTGCCTTTGATGGCAACAGTTTGCGATTCGTAACCAATGTAAGAGAAAAGAAGTTGTGCATTTTCAGGAGCATTGTCAATCAGGTATTCACCGCTTGCATTGGTCATGGAACCAAGCGGGGTGCCTGGAATAACAACAGACACGGAAGCGATAGGTCTTCCTGCGTCATCTTTCACAACACCTTTCACGCGTATGCCTTCAGCAATTTGCTGTGATTGTGGTACGGTTAATACTTCTGTTTTGGGCGTTTCCTGTTGCTTGTTCTTAACAACAATGATTTTGTCGACAATGCCATACGTAAGTGGCTGATTACTGAAACATGCGTCCAGCGCCTGTTTTAGTGTGGCGTTCTTAACATTAATCGTAACTGTAGATGCGTGTTGGAGTACGTTTTCTTTGTAGAAAAACTGGTAGCCCGTTTGTTTTTCGATCTCTTTAAAAACCGTTTGCAACGATGCATTTTTTTGAGAGATAGAAACCAGCTGCGAGAAACCTCTGGCACTAACCTGTAAACACGCAGCTAATAATAAAATAGCCGTAAACTTCATGATCAACTTCGTTTTGGTAGTAAAAAGGACGCGGTGTTTTCGTTCACTTCTACCCACACCCCTTCCTTTGCAATGTGCAGTCAATTGCATAGTTTTGTTTTGTTTAGGTGAAATAATAAGCAGTCTTTCGTTGATTGTGTTTTACCTGAATTCTTCGCCGGCACTGTTAGAGGCAGTGCTGGTTTTTTCAAGTCACAATTTTTTTGAGCTATCGTTAAGAGCCAATTAAGAATTAGGAATTAGGAATTAAGAATTCTTTCTGTGATGCATTCTGTCACGTATGTTCCTTTTTCGATAATTAAGTGTTCAGCATAGTCATAAAGTATCTTACACTCGAAACAATTCCTAATTCTTAATTCTTAATTCTTAATTCCCTATGGTGTTACAATCAGTTTCTTTTCTTCAATTTTAAAATGAACATCGTTTAGTGCCAGCACTTCCAGGAACTGCGACAGTTTCATGTTGCGTGGAATTTTGCCGACAAATTTTTCAGTGGACACATTTCCTTCCAGTACTACATCTACATCGTACCATCTTTCCACTTCACGCATGATCGTTGCGATGTCTGCTCCTGTAAACTGAAACTCTCCGTTTTTCCATGCCAGCACTTTATCAATTTCTACGTTTGCGTTTACTGTCGATTGCTTCGTTGCTTTTGTGTATTGCAGTTGTTTGCCGGGTTGCAAGAGCACAGCATTGTTTGATACATTCACTCTCACACTTCCGTCTATCAATGTTGTCTTTTCTGCCGCTTCGTTATCATATGCATTGATATTAAAGCTGGTACCCAGCACATTTACTTCACCATTTTTGGTATCCACTTTAAACGGCGCTTTTGCATTCTGCGCTATTTCAAAATATGCCTCGCCGGTCAATGCAACTTTTCGTTCTTTGCTATTGAACGCAACCGGAAAACGTAAGCTTGACGCCGCATTCAGCCATACTTTGCTGCCGTCTGGCAATATCAGCTGGTACTGTCCACCGCGTGGTGTTGCAATGGTGTTGAATGCGTTTTCGCCTTCTGCATTCGCAACGTTTGATGCATCATACAGTAATTGGCCATTGTTTAGCTTTTTAATGGAAATGCCGTTTTGCGCGGTTAATAATCCATTGTGAGCAGTATCCAATACGATTACTGATCCGTTGGCGAGCGTCAATGTTGCTTTGTCGCCACCGGGCAGTTTATCGTTTCCAAACTGACTGATCATTGGTGTTGCCGCAGGTGTTGATTTATTATGTTGAAAATAATAAACGGCTGTACCTGCTGAAATGATGATCGCTGCTGCTACTGCAATTCTTGCAAAAAGAGAACGAGGTTTTCTTTCGGTCATTTGCAGAGGGGCGTTTTCATCCGGCAAAAATCTTTTTATTACGGTGTTCCACCTTTCTTCGTCGTATACTGCGGCAGGTGCGGTGTTTTCCAGCTCTTCTGTGAGCAATTGCTGGAATGTGGTGTTGTTGGCTTCGTTCTGCAAATATGCATCTAATTCGTCCAACTCCGCTACTGTAGCTGATCCGTCAATATATTTCCTCAAAAGGTCTTGCACCCTGTTTGCTTCGTTAAGCATGGGTATCTATGGCTTTATACTATAGTAGACAACGCTGCGGAGAGATAGGACTATTCGGGAGGAAAAAAATTAATAATTAATAATTAATACGCGGTCAGGCTGCGGGGAATTAATTAAGAATTAAGAATTAGGAATTAAGAATTAAGAATTAGGAATTAAGAATTGGTCGCTGATTGTGCGTGATGGTCGATTTTAGGGCTATAGCCCCAGCAGGGCGACACGTTAGTAGAAAAGAAAACAAGACAGAACATTAGAGCCAGCCCCAGAGGGGCGGCATGTTAGTAGCATTGGCATATAATTCACGGGCAATAAAATTCGAGCAAAAGCGGGGCGACATGTTAAATTTGTTGCCAAAGGCAACGGAACGCTGCGGCAACGCCAAAAGGCTTGCTGCGCTTGTGGTTTTCTGTGTATAAAGACACGAAATTTAACATGTCGCCCCGCTGGGGCTCGTATTTCGTTTTCGCCTATTACGTGGTTCTTTGCTACTAACGTGCCGCCCCGGTAGGGCTGATGCCTGATGGATGGTGAGGCTGCATTTTCGGCTATCAATTCTTAATTCTTAATTGCCAATTCTTAATTGCAAAAAAATGGCCGCTTTCGCGGCCGGCTGAAACTCAAACAAACAACCTGGCATCTTGCCGGTCTAGTGCTTTTTCTATGTTATGGATCGCTTGGATGGTTTTAAAAACTGAGTCCGGTGTTACGGAGATACTGTCAATGCCTTCTTCCACGAGGAACTGGGCAAAGTCAGGGAAATCGGAAGGGCCTTGTCCGCAAATGCCCACTTTTACGCCGCATTCTTTCGCGGTGCGGATAAGCATGCGCAGCAGCTCTTTCACCGCAGGATTGCGTTCGTTGTAAAGATGCGCAACGAGCGAAGAATCACGGTCGAGACCGAGTGTAAGTTGCGTCAGGTCATTGGAGCCGATCGAGAAGCCATCGATGTGTTTGGCAAATTCACGGGCAAGAATGATGTTGCTTGGAATCTCTGCCATAAGGTAGAGTTGCAAGCCATGCTGGCCGCGCTCAAGACCGTATTCTTTCATTACTTCCTGCACTTTCAATAGTTCCTCCACGGTGCGGCAGAACGGAATCATCACCACTACGTTATCAAGTCCCATCACTTCGCGAACGTGGCGAATGGCCTCGCATTCAAGCCCGAATGCCGGTTTATAATCCGGTGAGTAATATCGTGATGCTCCTCTCCAACCGATCATCGGATTTTCTTCGGACGGTTCGAAATAGTGTCCGCCAAGTAAATTGTAATATTCGTTGCTCTTGAAATCTGAGAAACGTACGATCACTTTTTCCGGATAAAATGCAGACGCGATTTTGGCAACGCCGAAAGAAAGTTTCTGAATGAAATATTCTTTTTCACTTGCAAAACCACGCGTGAGTTTGCGAATAGAATTACTCAGGCTGGCGTCATTCAACGACTGATGATGTAGCAATGCCAGCGGATGCGCCTGTATGAAATTGTTGATGATAAATTCTTCGCGAGCGAGGCCCACACCGCGATGCGGCAGGTGTGCATATTTGAATGCCATGGAAGGCGACCCGATGTTTAACATCAGTGGCGTGTCGATAGCAGGAAGATCGTTAATGTCAGACACCGTAGTTGTTACGGGAACTTCGCCATCGTACACAAACCCTTCGTCGCCTTCCGCGCAGCTTGCAGTAATGAGTTGTTGTGCTTGCAGCAGATCAGTTGCGTTGCCACAACCAACGATCGCAGGCACGCCCATTTCACGGGCCACAATGGCTGCGTGACACGTACGACCACCTTTGTTGGTAATGATGGCCGCCGCTTTCTTCATGATCGGCTCCCAGTCAGGATCGGTCATGTCCGTTACTAACACATCGCCCGCCTGGAACTCATGTCCCTCTACTCTTTTATCGAGTGAGTACATGATGTTCACGCGACCAGATGCAATTCCATCGCCCACTGCAATGCCTTTGCAAAGCAATTTTGCAGATGAAGTATCTGCTTCGTATTTGGTGAATTTTCCCGGAGCTTTGCGAGAATGAATCGTTTCAGGTCTTGCCTGTACAATATATAATTTGCCTGAAAGGCCATCCACTGCCCACTCTACGTCCATTGGGCTCCAATGTCCTTTCAGTTTTGTATAATAGTCTTCGATCAACATTACCCAATCTGCCAGTTGAAGCACTTGCTCATCTTTTAAGCAGAAAGTTTGCTGTTGCGTTTTATCTGTGGGGATCATGCGTGTACGTGAATCGGTATCATCACCGTAGATCATCAGTTGATCTTTCACGCCCAGTTTTTTATCAATGATCGATGCTTTGCCAGCGCGACGGGTAGGTTTGAAAACAAGGAACTCGTCTGGTGAAATGGCACCTTGCACAATCGGTTCGCCGAGACCAAACGCACCGTTGATCAATACCACATCTTTGAAGCCTGATTCAGTATCGATAGAAAAGGCAACACCTGATGAAGCCAGATCTGAACGCACCATTTTCTGCACGCACACAGAAAGGCCCACTTCTAAAATGTCGAAATGAAATTGGTGACGATAACTAATGGCACGATCTGTAAACAGCGACGCAAAACAATTACGCACGGCGTCAATCAATGCCGCAGGGCCACGCACGTTCAGGAAACTTTCCTGTTGTCCGGCAAACGAAGCATCGGGCAAATCCTCTGCGGTTGCGGAAGAACGAACAGCCACATCCGTCGCTGACTGGTCATAACGATGGGACAATTCTTCGTACGCTGCAATAATGCGGTGACTCAGTTCGTGTGGAAACTTGGCATTGCTGATAGCATGCCTGATTTTTGAACCGCTTCTTCTTAACGATTCTACGCTGTCGAAATTAATACGTGCAATTTCCTCTTGGATCATATTTCCCAGTCCGCTTTGTTCAAGGAACTGGTGATAAGCGTCCGTTGTGATCACAAAGCCTCCCGGGATTTCTACACCGAGACCGGAAAGGTTACTGATCATTTCGCCGAGCGAGGCGCATTTGCCACCGGCGATAGCGATATCCTGTAAACCTACTTTTTCAAGTGGCAGGATGATGCGTTGATCCATCATAAGCAAGCAATTTATTTGGTGAAAGAAAAGCTACGCAAATACGGCTGGGTGCAGGAGCTCTGAACGTTCACCAGTTGAGGGATAGCGGGCAGCAAGGTGCTGCAGCATTTCCCTCGTCATGGCAGAAATTCCATAACGGGCCTCCCATCCCCAATCCCTGAAAGCAGCTGTGTCATCGATGGAATCCGGCCACGAATCTGCAATGGCTTGGCGGCTGTCCGGACGATAACTCATGGTGAAATCAGGAAGGTAGGTACGGATGGCTTCTGCAAGTTCAGCTGGGGTAAAGCTGACGCCTGCGATATTGTATGAATGACGGTTCTTGATTAAATAGGCTGGTGCTTCCATGAGTTCAAGCGTTGCACGAACTGCATCGGGCATGTACATCATCGGCAATCCAGTGTCTTTGTGCAGGAAGCAGGTGTACTCATTTTTTGCAAGTGCCTGGTGGAAAATATCAACTGCATAATCGGTTGTTCCGCCGCCCGGCATTGCGGTGTAGCTGATCAAGCCAGGGTAGCGAATGGAGCGAACGTCTACGCCATATTTTTGGTAGTAGTAGTTGCACCAATGTTCACCTGCAATTTTGCTGATGCCATAAACAGTTGTCGGGTCGAAAGGACCATCCTGCGGACAGTCTTTTTTAGGGGAACTCTTTCCGAAAACAGCGATAGAGCTTGGCCAGAAAACCCTGTTGAGATGCTGATCTTTGGCCACTTCCAGCACGTTGATAAGGCTCTGCATATTCAGATCCCAGGCTTTTGTGGGAAACTGTTCGCCAGTTGCCGAAAGCATGGCTGCGAGCAAATATATTTGAGTGATCTGATGACTTTTAACAACCGTTTCGAGCGATTTTCTCTCCAATACATCAAAGGATATATATGGACCTTGAATGGAATTCAAAGGCGAAGGTTGACGGACATCGGAAGCAATGACATTTGTTTCACCATAAAGGGCACGAAGTGCTGGTACAAGCTCGGTTCCAAGCTGACCAAAAGCACCAATTACAAGGATCTTTTCCTGTTTCATAATTTCAATCTCGTTAGAACCTCAAATTTTGCACATTTGGATGAAATGACTTCTTAAGTACGAATTCGCAGCATATAAATCTAAAAACATCAGGTATTTTAGATAAAAACAATTTTATTTTTCATCATTTCTCATATTTGCAGAAAAAATATCTGCTATGTCATACGTACTTCAGGATGATGATATCCGAATTTTGCAGCTATTGCAACACGATGCGAGATTGACGACCAAGGAGATAGCTGATAAAATCGGCAAGACTCCCACGCCCGTTTATGAGCGTATTCGTCGCATGGAAAAGGAAGGAATTATCAAAGGTTATGTTGCTTTGCTCGACCGCACAAAAGTCGACAGGGGTTTGATTGGCTTCACGCTGATTCACCTGAAAGAACACTCGCAAACAATGCTGAACAACTTCAAAAAAGAGTCAAGCAATTTTGCGGAAGTAATGGAATGTTATCACATGACGGGCGAGTTTGATTTTATTTTAAAGATCGCCATTCGCGACATGGCCGAGTACAATGAATTCCTGGTAAATAAACTTGCAACACTTCCGAATGTTGGAACCGTTCAATCGGTGTTTGTATTATCGGAAGGCAAAGTAGAAACGGCGTTTCCGCTGAGGCAGCCCGCGAAGAAAGGGAAGAAATAGTTGTTAGTTGATAGTTGTTAGTTGTTAGATTTTAGGCCCGAATGGTCGACATTAAGGACCAACAACTAACAACTAACAGCAAACAACTTCTCTTCAATTGTCTAAGTGTTTCTATGTAGCAGCTTCCGAATGTCAATAAGATTTTTTAAATTGAAGCCTTAATATCCGATCCTTTATGAAACCAATCGAATTACCCCGGGCAACCGCGGATCTGAACGATCAACTCTCCTTTCTAATCGACAGGGAAATGTATGTGAGATACTACCGCTATCGAAAATTAGTCTACATGGTGGCCGCGTTTCTCTTTCTTTTTACTGAATCCCAATTTCTGACAGATACACAAACAGTCGTGCAAGCGAAAGTGGTCACAACTGCAATACTTTCAATATTGGTTCTTTTTTTAGTCTTGAAGTTTTTTTCTTTCCTGGTTACGAAGCAAAAAAGAAAGCTTTGGAAAATACGCACTATAAGAAAACTCTCACAAGTAAACAACGCGATTAAGTTTTACTTTGATGATAAAAGACTTCTCTTCAAAACAGACTCTCACACATCTGAAATAAAATGGGAATACTACAAATATTGGGTGGAGAACAAAGACTCTCTGTTTATATTTCCGGAAAAGAATTTGTACGAAGCCATCTATTATTCTAAAGCAGAATTGGGGATGGATAATTATGATAATTTGAAACGAATTGCAGGGAGTAAGTTGGAAGTATTGCCGGGTGTGAAGTATTTGTGAGAAGTAATAAAATATCTGGTTTAGGGTGGCAAGTTACCACGGCATTTATCCGGTTTTCACAGTGTCGGTAAAATGTTCTATGTTCGTTTTTTAACCTCTATTATGAAATCAATTTTTGTGCTCGCTGGAATTGTTTGCTCCGTGGCGGCCTATTCGCAGGATACTAAAACGATAAGATCGATCGATTCCCTGGTAAAAGTCTTGAAAGGTTCGAAGTATAAAATGCTAAGAGATACTATTCAGGGAAATATGGGAAAGCTGAACCTTTCAAGGCGCGTGTATCTTACTGTAATGGTCAATGATACTGAACTGAAAATATATACAGAAGACGTACTTTATACTCCGACGGAAGATAAAAAAGCTTCCAAAACGCACCAGGTGAGCACCTATTATTTTGATCACAATAAGTTGATAAAAGTCGAGCAATACCGCGCAGATTGGATAGATACAGCCAACTCTGATTGGTATTTTGCGAATGGTAAACCGCTATACAACACTTCAAAACAGAGATACAGAGACCAGTATGCCTTAACGATGTTAGACGAGGCTAGCAGGATGGTGCAAGACTTGGGATTTAAGTAATTGTGTGGATTGAAGCAAACTATTTCTTTCTCTGTTTTAACGTTTCACCAAAATAATCTAAGTTCGATTTTCAAGTACCCTAAACCAACATGGAAAATTTTACGATTAGTACTCAATTGACAGCTAAGGACTACGCAAGAATTACTCTTACCTCTCTTTACAAGAAACCAGGAATGATACTAGCGGCAATTGTGGGCACATACCTTGTATTTGCTGAGTTTTTTGATGAAATCAATGTGGTACATTATGATACTCCGCACATGGAAATTATCTTGGGCTCATTTTTAGTGCTTTTTCCACTTCTTATCGTGCTGATTGGTGTCAAGGAATTTAACTCAGATACCAAATATCGAGGCAGCATTAAGTATACTTTTGATGAAAACGGAATGCTTGCCGAAGGGAAAACTTTCAAGTCCGAGTACATGTGGGCGCACATTATGAAACAAAGGGAAATTGGAAATTATCTCATCCTGCAACACACAAAAAGAACAGCTTCTTTTCTTGACAAGACAAAGTTGAGTGCAGAGCAATTGTCGTTTATTAAGAACAAAGTAAACCGAAAATAATTTAGTTCCAGTTTCCTCGCTATAACTCATCCCTATTCAATCCTAATAAATGAAATCATCGTCTGTTCTTGCAATGGTCATATCGTTCTTGCTATTTTCTTGTAAGGAAAAGAAAGAAGATAAAGCGTTTAGAGTTTTCAATGAAGGAGTTACGTTGAGCCTGGATTCAGAGGACGAGCAGCGTAAAGGGAATTTTGCCATTGCAGATTCTCTCAATAAAGAATCTATTAAAAAGTTCCAGGAGTTATTCGCAATTGACTCTTCTCATCCGGGAGTAAGAAGTGCTCTCGGCCATAGCCTGTACATTGATAAGCAATTTCAGGAGGCGATTAAATGGTTTGAACAGACGAATAAAGTTAATGGAGAAATGGCAGCTAACTACCAGGAAATGGGACTTTGTAAAATTAACATCGGACAGATGTTGGCCGGTAAAGCGGATATTGATAAAGCATTCGCAATGGATACTACAAAAGAAATCAGAGAACTTACAATGGGTGATCTTTCCGATATTGGTGAGTTGGCTTTTCAATATGGCATTGATTATACAAATCAAGGTGAGGCTGAAAAGGGAACGGAATACAAAAAATTTTCTATCGGCGTGCTTATGCTCGCCTTTGACTATGACAAAACGAGAAAAGACATAGCTTTAAAAATAGTTGATGATGCCGAAAAAATCGGTGACAAGGAAACTGCTGCTAGGTACAAGATCTTTGCCGAACCGTTGACTAAAAACGCAAAATAATTGATTAATGAACCTACGACTATTAGTTCTACGAACACCCGACCCCAAACGACTCGCAGATTTTTATAGTTTATTAGGACTCGCATTTGACTATCATAAACACGGCAACTCACCTTTTCATTATTCTGCAATGATTGGGCAAACTGTTTTAGAAATTTATCCGTTGACGAAGAGTCAAACTGAGGCAGATAAAAATTTACGTTTGGGTTTTGGCATTGATAATTTTGAAACAGTCATAGAGGGTCTAAAGGAATCCGGAATTGTATTTTCACAAGAACCGACCCAAACTGATTTTGGATTTATGGCTATTGTTGTTGACCCCGATGGGAGAAAAATTGAACTATATAAAAAGTAAATATCTTCACTCTCAAACCCAAAAGAAAACTTAAAAAATGGCGAGGCTCCTTTCAATTATTTCTCTGACAATATTATTTTTTTCCTGCACAAATAACAATAATCAAAACCTCATTCGCACTGAAAAGCTGACAACAGTAAGGAATTCTTCTTTCGACAACTACATTAAAAAGTTTCATTTGCTAAGCCTTCCGTTTTTCTTTACAGGCTCGATGGGTAGCAATATTGACAGCACACATCTGTTTCAGATTAAGAAACAATCAGCTGATAGCCTCTTCTTTACCGGCGTCAATGATGAGACGATTTATGGCTATGGAATGTTAGCTGATACAACAGACTTTTATTCTCTGGTTTACTTCGGACAAGCGGAAGACATTTATCCTATACTTGTTACTTATTCAAAAGAAGGAAAACTGATAAGCAAGGAAACACTGATCGTGCATGGCTGCGGCTCTGATTGCGGATTAACCTATTGTTCGTATTCGGCATTGATTAGAAATGATTATTCAATTTACCTGGCAGATACAACAAAATATGAAGGCATTTGCGATAGTGTAGGCAAGTATTTACCGAACAGCGATTCAACTTTTATAAACTCAAAAATTGGACAGGTAGATAAAAGAGGAAATGTTAAACTTGGCCTGGAGGTGCGGCAAGCAATTAATAACTCCAGGTGAAAATTATGTTCACGATTTTTTTTTACCGCAAAGGGCACAAAGAATATGCTCCGAAAACTTTTGTAACTCACGAGAGCGCAAAGTGAAGAAAGGCGGTTGTGTAATCAACAGATTAAAACTTCAAAGATGACTAAAATTCTTTCCATTGTATCTCTGTCTTTACTATTTGTCTCTTGCGCAAACAATAATAAACCCGCAAGTTCACCCCTACTTAAAGATACCTCGCATTCAGTTTCAAACGTCAAGAATGTACCTGCTGCAGCCGATAGCAATTATTTTATAGTTGGAGATGATTCAGTGACCATTTTACCGTTTGAAGTAAAGGTTGATCTAACTCCGAAAGCTGCAGACAGAATTTTTGGTAGTAACGAAACCATTATAGTGAGAATCTATTTTGAAGGCATGCCAAAACATAATGCTCATGCAAAGCTCGAAGAAGATGGTTCGTTTTTCGTTGCCTCAGCAGAAAAGGAGATTTCGGGAACGGAACCTGTAAGATTTGAGAATGTCAAGTTTTCAAGAAAAATTTATAATCAGCTGGTTGATAAAAATGTTGATTTCAACATCAATGTTTTTTCGGGACGAAGATCCTCGAAAGACAACCTGCTGAATGGTGGTTACCTGTTTGGGAAAGTAAGTGAACTTGTGAACCAACAATCCACTATTAATTGCAAATTGATTTATGGTGATGATTAATTTTTACCTCAAAGAACACAAGCGTGAGACTAGACAGGTTTTTTAAAAAAACTGTCTAGTCTTGTAACTCGCTATTGGGCTTTAGCGCTCGACAAATCAGAACCAACAGGTCTTAACTCACTTAAAATTGGTTTATCTAAGCTTTGTAAGTTTTCCTGATCGGGCTTTAAAAGCTCCAGTACCACAATTTCATTCTTTCCTTTTTTTAACCACTCAACCGGAACATATAATGTTTGTTGTGGGCCTATGGACCAGTAACGACCGAGGTTGTGGCCGTTTATCCAAACGGAACCTTTGCCCCAGTCACGCATGTCGAGGTAAGTGTCGCCGGTGGTGGCGAGACTAAAGGTTGCTTTCTTTACGACTGGTGATGCTGTTGCATTTTGTTTTTGTGCAAATGAAATATTGTTTACGTTTTGAAAAGGCAATGAATACATCGTCCAGCCTTTCAACTCTTTTCCATTTAACGCAACATGCGAAGTAATGCCTTTGTTGTTCTTCAAAAGATTTGGCCCGAAGTTGATGCGGCCCATGTTTTCAACAAGGATGTCGATTGTCGCTATGCCCGCTGGCAGAGAGACTTCCAGACTATCTTGTTTTAATCTTCTGTCGAGCACTCCTACTCTTTTCCCGTTCACGAATACGATTCCATAGTCACGCAATTCTTTTACGGACAACATGCCTTTCGTTCCTCCTTTTTGTTTGGTGCGATACAATACGAAACCGTAAGGTTGTTTCAATGCTTCGAATGTAAGCGGTGTGGCCGATTGTTTTCCAGCGGGCAAAATGGAGAAAACATTTGTTGACTGCGCAAAATGTATTGATGGTAATGTGATCGTTGGTTTTGCTGCGGGTACATCAGGCAATGTTTGTCCAGCGGGTAAATTCTTTTGAATCGCCTGTCTGAAGATCATGAATTTTCGCGTTGCGTTACCCGCTTCATCAAGCGGCGCATCGTAGTCGTAGCTGCTTGTTTGCGGCTCGTAGAAAGAGGTGTCATAGCAATTCGCACCGTTCATGAAGTCGCGGGAAGTGCCGCCGTGAAACATGTACATGTTGATGGAAATACCACCGGCAAGCATTGTATCGAGTTTGCCGGCATAATCTTCTGCCGCTACTGTGTGATGCTGTTGACCCCACCAATCGAACCATGCAGGATACCATTCAGCCACGTAAAAAGGGCCTTTGCCGTCGTTGTATTTTCTTACGAGTGCTTTTATTTTCGCTGGATCATCAAGGCCGTTTACCGCCGGCATTAAACTTGGAAGATTTCCCTTAGCAACATCTTTGGCAGGATCGCAGGTGTAGAGGTCGCAATCAAAACCTGCATCCTGGAACATCTTTTTATTTATGTTCAAATATTCTTTGTCGGCTGCATAAGAACCATATTCATTCTCCACTTGCACAAGAATAATATTGCCGCCATGCGTTATCAAATGCGGTTGCAATTGCTTGCCTACTTGCATAATGTAGTTTCTGTATGCTTGCAGGTATTGCGGATTTTTGCTGCGCACCACCAATCCTTTTTCATTTTGCAACCAGTAAGGATAACCGCCAAACTCCCACTCTGCGCACACATAAGGGCTCGGGCGCAACACCACCCACAGGCCTTCTTCCTGCGCCATTTGTACGAACTCGCCAATGTCGTTATTGCCTTTAAAATCGTATTGTCCTTTTTGCGGTTCATGCACGTTCCAGAAAACATAAGTGCCGATCGTATTCAATCCCATGGCCTTTGCCATTTTCATTCTCTGGCGCCATGCCTCACGGGGCACACGTGGATAGTGAATTTCACCTGAAATCAGTTGAAACGGTTTACCATCGAGTAGAAATGTTGAATCTCCGGTTGCGAATGTATGTGTTGGTTTTTGTGCCATCGCATCACGTCCTGATGACATCAACGTCATCAGCAACAATGCCTGTAATGTTTTTTTTCCGTAGCGAACTAATTTCATTTCATTGTCTATTTGGTCAGATAATTTTTTGCTTTGTCAAAACTTATGGTGGCTGGTGTTAATCCTGGTGACGTGATTGAAACTGAGAACGCGTCTCCATCAATGGATTCTTTTATGTACACAATCAAAGAACCGTTTGTGACAGACTTATGATTGGCTTTGTAGTTGCTTGTGTCGGCAAGATTGCTGTTCTCAATGCCAAGTAGTTTTGCATTACCATTGATAGAAACCGTTACGTCGTTGCCGGGTTTGTAGAGTGCATAACCATTTGCATCGGTTATGTCAACAATAATTTGTTTGATAGCAGTTTTGTTTGCAAGTGGATGTTCATAAGCAGTCGCTTGAATTTTTTGTGCCACTCCCGTTGAATGCAAGACATAAGAAGATGCCTCTTTGCCTTGTTTGTAACCAACAACTTTTAATTCACCGGGTGCATACAATACGTTCCAGTTCACATTGCCATAAGGAGCAGAAACGATTTGTCTGCCGAGCGATTTTCCATTTACAAAAAGTTCTGCTTCGTTGCAGTTGCTAAAACAATGCACTGTAACGCTGTCGCCGGAGCCTTTTTGCCATTCTGTTGAAAGACCTCTGAAACCCTTGCCGTCGCCGCTGTTGCCGTGTTTGCTTGTTGCGATATATACAACCGGCTTATCGCTCCACATAGCTTGCCTGATGAAATAACTGGGTTTGCGAAAACCACCAAGATTCAGCAAGCCGGCACCACTGCCATGTGTGGGCCATGCACCTGCTTCGCCCATGTAGTCGATGCCTGTCCATAAGTATTGTGCAGAAATGTATTGATTGCTGTCGACTGCGTTCCATGCGGTTGGTGCCATGCCGTTTTCGCTGCCGTAGATTATGCGAGATGGATAAGCCGCATGGTCTTCAGGATAGCGATACTCTTGGTAATTATAACCAACAATGTCGAGGTTAGAAGGATAGTCTGTAGTGTTTGACATTACAACGCCTGCCAGCGCTGCAGTTACCGGTCTTGTGGTGTCAAGGCTTTTCACTTCTTTTACCAGTTTTGCAGAAAGTTCGCCGAGTCTTGATGCTGGTGGATGGTCTGGCAAGTAACCTTTGCCGTAGATCTGGGGATTGCGGCCACTGTTCAGTACTTCATGTGAGTAAGGATCGTTTGGATAATCTATTTCGTTTCCAATGCTCCACATGATGATGCTCGGATGGTTTCTGTTGCGCATGATCATTGCTTCGATGTCGCGCTCGGCCCATTCGTTAAAATATTCGTGGTAGCCATCTTTGCCCGGTTCACCCTTGTTCCAGCCTTTTATCCATTTGTTTTTTCCCGTTTCCCATTCGTCAAAGGCTTCATCCATTACTACAAACCCCATTTCATCACAGAGCTTGTATAAGTAAGCTGCATGCGGGTTGTGGCTCATGCGCAGTGAGTTGCAGCCTGCTTCTTTTAATTCCTGTAAGCGGCGTACCCAAACTTCTTCAGGTACTGCAACACCCAGCACGCCCGCGTCATCATGCACGCAAACGCCTTTGAGTTTGATGTTTTCTTCGTTTAGAAAAAAACCTTTGTTGGCATCAAAGCGAATAGAGCGAATGCCAACCTGCTCTTTGTATTCATCTGTTTTTTTACCGTTGAAAAAAATGTCGATTTGTAAAGTGTATAACGAAGGATCATTGATTGACCATAACATCGGTTTGTTTACCGTTAGGTCAATATTTGCTTTTGCATTTTCTTTATTGCTTTGAAGAGATTGTTTTGCTGTAGCAGCAATTTTTCTGCTTTTATCTTTCAGTTGAACCTGCACAGTAATATTGCCAGCTACACGCTTTTCATTTGCAATCGCTACTTGCACTTTTGCTTTTGCAATATCTTTTGTTATCTGGGGTGTAGTGAATGAAACTCCCCACTGTGCAATGTGCATTGGTTCTGTAACGATCAAATGTACATCACGGTAAATGCCTGAACCTGTGTACCAGCGAGAGTCTGCGAATTTTGTATGATCTGCTTTTACTGCAATGAGATTTTTGCCTCCAATGTTCAAATACTTTGTAATCTCATATTCAAAGGGTACAAATCCGTTTGGACGTTTACCCAAATAATGTCCGTTGATCCATACTTCACTGTTGTTGTAAACACCATCAAAATTGATGGAAAGAGTTTTTCCTTTCCATGATGCGGGAGCTGTAAATGATTTGCGGTACCAGCCTATTCCTCCGGGCAAAAATCCGGTCGCACTTGCCCACTGATCGCTGAATGGTTGCTCAATGCTCCAATCGTGCGGTAATTGAACTGCCTCCCATTCCTGGTCGCTGTAGGATGAAGACATCGCATCCGATACTTCGCCATAATGAAATTTCCATCCGCCGTTGAATAATATTTCCTGCCTCGTTGTTTGTGAAAACGAAGAAAGAGAGATTAGCCAAATGCCTATTGTTACTTGTATTTTGGCCGGAAAATATTTTTTCATTTCAACCATAGTCTGATCATTTACACGTAAAAATCCGGAGCTTGTTTACAGATGAATTACCAATGTGGTTACACTTTGCGGATCGATAGTCACTTTTTCTGCCACTGTTTGTTTCGCCAGTTTTCTTGTCGCATCTGTTGTGTATGTTTCTATCTGCGCGTTCTTTCTTTTACGGGAAAGTCCTTGAAGATTAAGGTTTTGTTTTTCTTTGCTGTTATTTACGACCACTGCAACAATTGTTTTTTGTTTCTGATCGATATAAGCAGATGCAAGCAAGTCGTTGTCTGTTTGCGATGTAGACAAATCAATGCGTTTCATGCCCGGTCTTATAAAGCGACTATAGTTGCCAAATGTCCAGAGCATTTTGCTGTCGTAATAATTGCCGTCTGTTTTGTTTTGATCGATATAGATAAGTCCGTCTTTGTAATCGTAAGGCGAAATCGACAACCACCACTGCCATGCGGCTGCATTTGCTGCAACAAGATCCGTGTGAATTACGCTGGCGAGATATAGCGCGGCTTTCATGCCCGTGTCGCGTTTGTTACCATCTATTTCGCCATTGTTATCGCCTAAGATGCAGTATTCAGATTGCCAGTAAGACAAGCCTTTTACGGAATCAATTTTATTGGTGAGTTGTTTTCTTAACTCAATAGCTTTTGAATAAGGAGATGTTGTGAAATAGCTGTGGGCGCATATTACAGGCGCTAATGATTTTACATCGCCAACATACAATGGTGAGGATGCTTCCATGAAATCATGCACTTGGTTGCCCCTTCCCGGTTTGTCGTAATCGGTGAACAGGTATGCTATCAATCCAGCTTCTCCCAATAATATTTTTGTCGAAAGTTTTTGTTCTTTTATTGTATTGCCCAATACTTTTGTTAGCGCCGAAACTTCTTTATTGCTGTATGGAAGTCCTTCTTGTCCGAAATCGCTCCAATCCCACTGCGGCTCGTTTACAGGACTGATGTAGTCGAATGTAATGCCGGTGTTTTTGCGCAAGCCTTCCAGTGATTTACAAATGTCTGTTGCCACATTTTGGTACTGACTGCTGTCGAGATTGTTCAACCCTTTTTCTGCGGATGCTTTCTTGTTTTTTGTAAACTGTACGTTGGGACTGTTTACAAATGCCAGGAATTTTGTAACGCCTCTTTCTTTTGCAGCAGTGAGGAACCATTGCTGCCCCGCTTGATTATTGAAGTTGTAAGTGCCGTTTGATTCTAAAAAAGATTCTGCTCGTCTCCATTCATCTTTCATGCCACTAGCATCGCCTTGTTGTGCGCTTCCCGCTCCGAGATTATAGCGCCACATGGAGAGTCCGATTCCTTTAGGGGCACCATTTGCAGCGGTATCCATACTGAACAACCAATCGGCTATTGCGTTCTTTTTTGCAGAGGGCCATTTGCCAACAAACTGACATGACCATGCATCTGAAGCGGCAAAGTTGTCGATGGTTTGATATTTTTTTTTGGCATTGATAGTAAGGGTAACATCACTTGCTGTTTGTGCATTATTCTGTGAATAAAAGAATAGTGAACCTGCGAGCAACAGCGTTCTTTTTTGTAGAATCATTGGTTGTTTTTTGTCTGGCACTTTCACGCAAAGGTTTCACGCGGCGAACGCAGCGGAGCAGCGACGCGGAGAAGTTTAGCTTTTGCATTTTGTACTTAAACCCGGTAGTAAAACAAAGTGATTGTTTTACTTTCCTGAATCCGTTGCGTCGCTTTTTCGTTGCGCTCGCTGCGTGAAACCTACAGTGTGAAAATGTTGATTGTTAATATCCGTCGTTCTGTTTGATCTTGTTATTAGATGCCTGAATTTCCGCACGTGGAATTGGCAACCAGTAATGTTTCTTTTCAAAATGGCGTCCATCCAACGCTACTTTTGATGCGTATGAATAAGTGCTGCCATTCTTCGTAATGGTAATGCCCAGTGCAGGTTTGTTTTCTGTTACCTCTGCTATCTGCCATCTTCTTACGTCGTAAAAGCGGAACTCTTCAAATGCAAGCTCTACCCTTCTTTCGTATCTCACAGCATCTCTCATTTGGGCCTGTGTTAAACCTGCTGCCAGTGGAGGCATGTTGACACTTGCTCTTGCGCGTACCTGGTTGATGGCTGTTCTTGCAGACAGCGTCATGCCCGCTGGTACTACATCAGGGCCGTATGCTTCGTTTGCCGCCTCTGCATAGTTCAGCAATACTTCTGCATATCTGAAATAGATCCATGGTTGAAAACCTGCGTTGCCCCAAGGGTTTTGCAGTGGATAAGCATCGTTCATGAATTTTTTAAGATAGTAACCTGTTTTAGAAGTGTTCCAGTTGTCATTACCGTCTTTAGAATCTTTTCCGCCGGGTGTAAATGTTTCCACTGTTGAACCACGATACGCAGAGTTGTTGTAAAGAACAGTTGCATAGAAACGTGGATCTCTTCCTACATACGGATTGTTTGGATCGTAACCTGATGAAGCATCAGTGATCGGTTTTCCGCTTGTCATTTCATAATCGTCTACAAGGTTTTGCAGTGGCAGGTTTCCGCCCCAGCCTCCATAACCGTTCGGACCGTTCGCAATTTCAAGGTGCGTGTGGTTGGCGTTCTTTGTATACAATCTTGCGAAGATGATCTCAGGATCTGTATTGGTTAAAAAGATCTTGCTGTAGTCGGATGAGATCACGTATTTATTCATCGCGATCACATCGTTTGCTGCTTTTGCTGCATCTGCCCAGTTGCCTGTGTTGTATTGCGGGCTTGCAGCATACAGCAACATTCTTGCTTTCAGGGCCATTGCTGCGCCTTTCGTTGCGCGGCCAAGTGCCCAGCTGTCACTGTTGTCTCTTGGAAGTTTAGCAATAGCATCGTCCAGTTGTGCTACTACGTAATCGATGCTTTCTTTAATGGTTGATCTGTTGAACAGTGCATCGTCCTGAAGGTTGTCTTCCAGTTGATAAACTTTGTCGCCCATTAATACAGCGCCGCCATAGTTGCGGATGATGTCATGGTAACGAAATGCGCGGATAAATTTCAATTCACCTTCTAAAATGGTTTTGTGCGCCGCGCTCATTTTCAACGTTGACAATCCGTTCAGTGCGAAGTTGATTTCGCGAATGCTGCGATAGCTGCGTGGCCAAATGGTTCCGGCCATGCCAAGGTTTTCAGGAGCCAACAGACCTCTCTGTATGAGCCATGTATTATCGTCGTTGTTGTAGATGGATTCGTCTGTGATGGAACTCCACATGCTGTACTCAAACCCGCGACCAAAGCCCGGATCGGTGCCATCGCCCTCTTTATCCTGCAGTCTTACGCCGATGTAACGATTAATAACATAAGCTTCAAAAACGGTTGAATCGGAGAGCACTGTTTGCTCAGATAATTTATCTGTTGGAGTTGTGTTGAGAAAATCTTTTTTGCATGAGATGGCTGTGGTACCAAGTACTGCAGCGCAAATTGCTATATGGATAATATTTCTGGTTTGCATTGTTGATGTTTTGAATTTAGAACCTAACGTTTACGCCAATGTTGATGATCTTTTGTTGCGGATAGAATTGTCCCGCAGCATTGCTTCCTTCAGGATCGTAGTCTTTCACTTTAGTGATGGTAAACAGGTTAAAACCATTTACATAGAGCCTTGCACCTTGCATGCGAATGCGTGAAATCAAAGACTGTGGCAGGTTGTAGCCCAACTCAAGATTTTTCAATCTGAGGAAAGATGCATTGTTCAACCAGAAAGTATTTGGATACAAACCTCCATTAACAGAAGATGATGTACGTGTGTCCACTCTTGGATAAGAGCCATTTGTGTTGGTTGGGCTCCAGCGATTGTCTGCCCAGCTGCTGTAGAAGTTACCAACGGTGCCAGACTCTGGCAACACATATTGACTCACTTGCGCTTGTCCTGCGAATACGATTGATAAATCGAAGTTTGCATAGTCAGCAAACAAATTCAAACCGTAAGAGATCAATGGAACGTTACCATATGTTGTTCTTACCTGGTCGTCAGCAGTGATCTTACCATCTTTATTGTAATCTTCATAAATCAAATCACCAGGTTGTGCGCCTGTAAGGTGTGGCGTTTTATTAATGTCCTCTACAGTGCGGAAAATACCGATCGCGTTGTACAACAAATAGGTGTTCAAAGGCTTGCCCGTTTGTTTTTGATAATCCAATACACCCGGAGCTTCGTCTATGAATTTGATATTGCTTTTTGCGTAAGTGAAATTAGCAGATGCGCCATAATGGAATTTGCCGCTTCTTTCGCTATAACCAACTGTTGCTTCCACGCCCTGGCTGCTAACTTTACCAATATTTTCAGAAGGCACAAGTGGATCGCCTGTGTACGGATTCACGATACCTGAAACATATGGAATGGAGGCATTGCGTTGCGTCAGGATGTTTGAACGTTCTTGTTTGAAATAGATGAACTCAAAGTTGAGTTTGCGGAACAACAAGCCTTCAATGCCTATGTCAGTTTTACGTGAGTCTTCCCAATGAATATTTGGATTGGCGAGTTTCGTAAGATCTACGCCGGGCAATATTCCCGGGCCGTTGCTGGTTTGTGAAACGAATTGGTTCTTAAGTGAATAGTTGTTGAAATATTGGAACGGCAACACGTTGTCATTACCCAAAGCGCCGTAAGAAGCACGTATTTTCAAATCGTTTACAAAAGAAGTAGAGAACCATTTTTCTTTGGATATTCTCCAACCTACTGAAGCAGATGGGAAATAGCCGTATTGATTGCCTTCAGGGAAAGTGGAAGAACCGTCAATACGCATTTGCACGTCTACAAGATATTTTTCCTGGAAGTCGTAAGAAATTTTTCCTAAATAACTTTTACGTGTGAAATGAGAGCTTTTACCTGTGTTGTCTCTGTCCGTTGCAGCAGTGCCACCTTGTGAAAGTTCCGGTGTCAATGTGCTTAAGAAATTGATGCGCGACGCAGAGAAACTATCTCTCTTAATTTCACTTTGCTCATAGCCAATGAACGCGTTTAAGTGGTTGCCACTTTTGAAATCACGTTGGTAGTTGATCTTGATGTTGTAAGTGTTTTGACCAATATTGTATTGCGTTTCAGTTAATGAAGCTGCGTTGTTGGAACCGCCTACAATTCTTGGATTGTATGTGTTCGTTGTTTTATCATAAGAATACAAAACATACGGTGTAGAGAATGCTTTGGCGAATGACCATGATTTGTCAAAGGCAGCGAAACCGTCTATTGACAAGCCTTTCACGGCGGCAATGTTGTAGCTTCCTTTTAAGATGCCGTTGAAAACCTGTGTTGGATTTTTGTTGGTACCACCGGCATCTGTTACCATCATCACAGGGTTGTTACCTTCAATACCGTAGGAAGGCAACCCGTTTGGATAACGTGCAGGCACTGTAGAATAAGCGCGGTAGATAGAACGGAAAATATCTCCTGCGGCAGCAATCGGATATTGTCTGTCTTCTTCACGACCGGAGAGATACAAACCAACTCTAAAGTCTTTGGTGATGTTCGCATCTATGTTAGAACGGAAGTTATATTGTTTGTAGTTCGTTGCACCATTTTTGTAAATGCCATCCTGGTACAATGTTCCGGCAGAGATGTAATAGTGTACATTATCAGAACCGCCGGCTACAGAAACGTTTGCCTGGTTTTGCAATGCTGATTTCTTCAATGTCTCTTTTGCCCAATCTGTATTTGGATAGTTCAGTGGATCGGAGCCATTGCCAAATTTGGTGATCTCGTCAGCTGAATATTGCTGGTTCATGCCGCCGGCTTTGTTATTGTAATAAGCGATCTCATTGCTGATGGTTGCGTAAGTAGGCGCATTGGCCATTTCTGGCACACGGGTTGGTGAAGAAAAGCCCTGGTTGAAACTTGCGTTGATCGTAGGCTTTCCCGTTTTGCCGCGTTTTGTGGTTACAAGAATAACGCCGTTCGCAGCGCGGCTACCGTAGATGGCAGCAGACGCATCTTTCAAAACGGTCATGCTTTCGATATCGTTAGGGTTCAATCTTTCCAAACCGCCAACTTGTCCCGGAACTCCGTCTACTACGATCAGTACATCGTTGTTGCCGGTTGTTGCGAGGCCGCGTATGGTGAATGAAGAACCGTCATAACCGGGTTCGCCGCTTCTGTTGTTGATCATGAGGCCGGAGAAACGTCCTGCAAGTGAGTTGGACAGGTTGGGTTGCGGACTTTTTACAAGGTCGCCGCCTTTTACTACAGAAACAGAGCCGGTCAGAGTGGCTTTTTTCTGTGAGTTATAACCCACCACAACTACCTCGCCCATGTTTGCGTTTATCAGTTCGACCTGAACGTTCATGGAGCTGCCGGTCACTTTTTGTGAAACCGGATTGTAATTGATGTGTGTAAATAGTAATGTTCCGTTTGCTGGAGCGGAAATGGTAAAATGTCCCTGTTCGTCTGTTTTTGTAGCGGTTTTTGTCCCTTTTAAGGTAACGGTTACGCCAGCTACTGCGGTATCACCTGATCTCACAACTCCGCTCACGGGTTGTTGCGCAAATACTGTGGAAGTGATCAGGAAAAGCAGAAAAGAAAAGAGCAGTTTTGGTGCGACATTGGATCGGGATGGTAGTACAACCCTCCTGCGCATAGGCAAAGTTCGTCTCATAATTTGCAAGCAATGTTTAATTAAAAAAAATTGTCGGGTGGGTATTTGGCAAATGGCCCGCCCTAATTTCTAATGCTAAGATAGGAGTGAAAATATGGGTGCTACGGGGGACAAACAAATGAAATATGGGGGACAAAATGTTTGCTGAGGGCGAGTTGTTAGTTGTTGGTTGTTAGTCGTTGGTCGTTGATTTTCAGGATGTAGTATAGTGTTGTTGGATTTTATGGTGGATAAATTGCAGGAAAGTGCATTCGGTAGAGACGCGTTGAACGCGTCTCCATCACACCGAAACAGTGCAACCTAAAAAATGCAAAGCCGAATATTTCTGTAACACATTTTGGGTGCACCGGAGACGCATTCAATGCGTCTCTACTGGGTCGCTGTTATATATTAGACTGTTTCGTAGTCATGTTTGGTCGTCGCGCTGCCAGTTAACGGGTTCGCGGAGGCCTCTCTGGTTGCCGCGGCAACAGTTAACGGAACTGCGAAGACATCTCTGGTTGCCGCGCTATCAATAAACAAGTGCGCGGAGAAAATCCTAGTCGTTGCGGCAACAATCGACGGAACTGCGGAGGGTTTCGCGCCATCGCGGAGACATTTGTGACTGCCGCGCTGTCATGTTTAGTCGTTGCGGAGACAATCAACGGCGCTGCGGAGGCATCTGTAGTCGTTACGGAGTTATCTCTGACTGCGGTAATGTTATGTTTGGTTGTGGTAATGACAATCAACGGGCCTGCGACGGCATTTGTTGTCGTTGCGGGGTTATCTCTGACCGCGGTGCCGTTATGTTTGATTGTGGTAATGACAATCAACGGGTTCGGGAAGGCATGTTTGGTCACCGTGTCTGTACCCAATAATCGAGAAAATGCATCCTGTAGAGACGCGTTGAACGCGTCTCTCTGCACCGGGAACACTGTCGTTTTAAAAATGCGTTTCCACAGCATTTTTTGTTGCATTGTGGTGGTGTTACAGAGACGCATTCAATGCGTCTCTACGGCTTCGTTTCCCTATCGAAGCTCAGCTTGCTACATGCGCGTGCTATTACATCCTAAATTAGCACACATCACGACTTCTTTATTTTTGATAGTGGCAACCCGGTTGCCTTCGATATTATGTCATTTGGCACACCAGCTTTCTTTAACTCTGCAGCAATAAGTTTATTTGTCCGCGTCCGACAGCTCTATATTCATTATACGCAAGACGCATTTTTAATTATACGTCTAACGCAAATATATATGCAATTTCGATTTTGAAAAATTATCAGGTCTGGTGACACCCTGCCCGATAGCGGGCAGTCGGGAAAATGCATTCTGTAGAGACGCGTTGAACGAGTCTCCCTGCACCGGAACAGGTCATTTAAAAAATGAGAAATCACGATATTTCCTGTAACATTCATTTGGGTGTTACAGAGACGCATTCAATGCGTCTCTACCGGCACCGAAACGCAGTTATTTAAAAAGTGCGAAACCACGATATTTCCTGTAACATTCATTTGGATGTTACAGAGACGCATTCAATGCGTCTCTACAGTTTCTTCCCCTTCGGTCTCACCAAACTCATGTCTCCGGTAAATGCAGTTCTATATTTTTTGATGTATTCTGAAGGAACCATGCCAAACAACTTGTTGAACTGTTCGCGGAAATAACGCGTGTCAACGATGCCTACCTGATACGCTGCCTGGTTCACATTCATATTGTGTTTGATCATTAAAACTGCTGCTCGTCGCAGGCGAATAGAGCGAACAAACGCGTTCAATGACTGACCGGAAATGAGTTTTACTTTATCGTACAATGATGATCGGCTCATGCCCATGCATTTTGCAAATTTCTGGACGTTGAAATCTTCATCGTCCAGGTTTTCTTCTACCACTTTAATACATTTCCGCAGAAACTCTCTGTATTCAGCCGGCACTTTAACGCTGGACTCCTTCAATGTGATGTTGTCAAAGAAGAATTTCTGCAGCTGGCTGCGATTTTTCAAAATGGTTTCTACGCGTGCCTGCAAAAGCTGGCTGTCAAATGGCTTGGTTATGTAATCATCTGCGCCCCCTTCGATGCCTTTTAATTTGGTTTCGGAAGAGGAAGCGGCTGTCAATAATATGACAGGAATATGTCCCAGCGAGTCGGACTGTTTTATTTTGGCACAAAGCTCAAGACCATCGAGGCCGTCCATATTAATATCGCTGATGACAAGATCTGGCCGGTGCTCGATCGCCATGTTTAATCCCGCCAAGCCATTTTCTGCGACATACAAACAATACTTGTCTTCAAAAATATGACGCAGGTATTCGGAGATTTCAGGGTTGTCGTCTACTATCAAAATGGTTTTTTTATCCGTGATCACTTCCTCTGCAGTTTTTCCTTTCTCCACAGATACAGGGGCTTCCTTTTGAAATGCTGCAGGTGTTTCTACAGATAGCTCTTCGAGTAGTTGATGACTATAATTGTTTTGTTCAGAAATCAGGTAGCCGTTCAAATGCGTGGTTCCTTTTTTAAGTGAAATGGAAAACTCCGAACCTTTTTGCGGTTCGCTTTTTACGGATACGGTGCCGTGGTGATTTTCAACAAAATGTTTTACTAAAAACAATCCGATGCCGAATCCGGTCTTTTGGTTAGGCGAAGTGGTGGCCTGTTGAAACTTATTAAATATGCGGAAAACGTCTCCCTGCGAAACGCCGCAGCCGGAGTCGTTAATCGTCATTTTTATCTGTTCAGCTGTTTGGGCGACTTTGAATTCAATGATGCCACCATCTGGTGTAAACTTAAAAGCGTTGGATAGCAAATTGAATAAAGCAATTTCTATTTTTTCCTGATCTGCAAACAATGGTTCTATGTTGTCATCCATCGTTAGTCTGTAGTCGATGTTGCGGGCTTTTGCCTGCTGCCAGAAACATTGGAACACTTCAGTACAAAGCTCTGTGGTGTTGAGTTTGGATATTTTCAATACATCCGCACCGCTGTCTGCTTTTCTGAATAACAACAGCTGATCAACGAGGCTCAATAAACGCCTCGAATTTCTATAAGCGACATTCACCTCATCTTTGAACGGATGTTCGTCATGGGTTTCAATCACTTTTTTCAAAGGATCGATAATTAATGACAAGGGCGTTCTGAATTCATGGGAAATGTTAGTGAAAAATGATAGCTTTTTTTCTGTGAGTTCTTTGTCTTTTTCATTTTCAAGATGCGCCAGTTTTACTTCATATTTCAAACGTTCCTGCCTGCGTGTGTAGCGGATGTAGGCGTAGATGAGTGTTGATATGAGTGCGACGTATGCAAGGTATGCCCACCATGTGCGGTACCACGGCGGCAGAACAGTTATTTGCAATAATTGGGTTTCTGCGCTCCACCGGCCATCGGCTCTTGAGGTTCTTACTTTGAAAATATATTTACCTTCCTGCAAACGCGAGTAATTGGCGGTTCGGCTTCCTTTCAGAAAGTTCCATGTCTTGTCCCAGCCTTGCAGAAAATAGGCATACTTTATTTTCTCTGCACCTGAATAGTCCAATCCCACAAAGTCGAGCGAAATGGTCGCTTTGTCAAACGGGAGCGTTATAGTTTTAATCGTTTCCAGATCTCTTTCTGTGATGAGCGATTGTTCTTTTTCAATTGGTTTGTTTTCAACTTTTATGCTGGTTAGAAATATATCTTTTTTAGGTTGCTGGTATGAAATGCTATCAGGATAAAAAACGTTAAAGCCTTTGATGCCACCAAACAGAAATTCTCCGGAACTTAGCGTCAGTGCGGCGTTGAAGCTGAACTGGTTGCTTTGCAGACCGTCTGAATGTGTAAAGTTTGTAAAGGTTCCGCTTTCAGGATCAAATCTGGCGATACCATTATAAGTGCTCAGCCACAAATTGCCTTGCTTGTCTTCTAAGATGCGCAGCACTGTGTTACTAGGCAATCCATCTGAAGTGGTGAACTGTTTGTAAGTGCCATTTTTTCTATCGAATAATAATAATCCTGCATCTTGAGTGCCCAGCCAGAAACGTTGTTTTTTGTCTTCATAAATATAACGTATGGCGTGGCCAATATTAAAGAAGTGGTGTTGTTTGTTTTTCTTATCAATATTGATGAGTGATGTGTAGTTGCCGCCCCAAAGATTACCACTGTGATCTTCTGCAATGCTTTGCAAATTGACAATGGCAGGGTCGAGGTTTTCAAATTTGTTCGATAATCTGTTGAAGAGGTAGAGGCTTCCGTCATTGGAAGTGGATGCCCAGATGTTTTTTTGTGCATCTTCAAAAACCAGCCAGGCATTCACTTCAGGCGATTTTGTTTTTTCGTTGACAAGAGAAAGGTGTTCAAATGAACGACTGTTTTTCTTTAATCTGTTAACACCCCCGAACCATGTGGAAATCCAAATGTCGCCGGTTTCATCTTTAATAATACTGGTAATAAAATTGCTACTGATCGATGCATTGTTTGCCGGATCATGTTTGTAAGAAATGTAAGAATTGTTTCGCCTGTTCCAATACCGCAACCCCGCTCCGTCTGTGCCAATGAAAATATTGTGATCGCCATCTTCGCAAAATGAGAGAATGAAATTTTCGATCGGGTCATTTTTTTTGTCTTCATACCAAACGTTCTGGAACAACAATGGATGCGGCTCTACCACGTTCAATCCTCCACGCATGGTGCCGATCCATTTCCTGCCTTCTTTATCTCCATATATAGCGTACACTGCATTGCTGTTGATGGGTGATGATCCGTTGGCAGATCTGTAAAACTCAGCAGTAGCGGCACCTGGAGAAAGTTTGTACACTCCTGCTCCATCACAACCGATCCAAATTGTTTGTTGCTCATCCACAAAGAGTGTAACGACAGTGCCTTTTACCGGCAAGTAATTCCTGGTGAAAGTGTTGCTACCTGCATTATAATAAACGAGTTCTTTTTCGGTGCCGATCCATAGGTTGCCCGTCACATCTGCCTTCATAATATATGCTTGCAGAATATCACTGTTTATTTTAAGTAAACGTTGTTGTTGAATATCGTACATAAACAGGCCGTAATCTTCTACAAAAACCCACGCACGTTTGCGGCGAACATCGTATTCAATGGTATGTATATGATAGTTGAACAGCTTGCCACCAGCAGTTTCCAGGGGAATCTGCAAACCTTCGCGGCTGTTGTTTTTAAAGACCAGCAGGCCGCTTCGTCTGGTGCCCACCAAAATGTTGCTCCCGTCAATTGATTTGATTACGGGAATCTCTCCTTGTATGGATTGCGAAGTGCCATTTAACGAGCGATAAACTGGTTTGTAAAAAGTTTCAGTAACCGGGTCAAAAACATTCACGCCATTGTCGGTACCGACCCAGATATTGTGTTGCGCATCACCGTCGATGCTGCTGATCATATTGGTAGATAAAGAAGTACTATCTCCGATGATGTTTCTAAAAACGCGGAACGAATAGCCATCAAAACGGTTCAATCCGTCATAGGTGCCCACCCACATAAATCCGCGATAATCCTGGTAAATAGCCGTAACGGCATTGTTGGAGAGCCCCTGTTCTATACCGAGGCAATGGATGGGTAAATCCTTTGCATACGCAGCTATTGTTACAATAGCAGTAAGCATTATAAGCAGTGTTTTTCTAAGCAGCATAGCAAGCATTTGTTAACATCAAAATATTAACTGTCAAAATAACAATTAAAAATAAGGGTTTTTGATTTGTTAGCGATTTTTGAAAGCAATTAATAATTAATAATTAAGAATTAATAGGTGTAGCATTTCCAACTACTCGTCAGGCAACGTCGAATGTCGCCTAATTAATTATTAATTATTAATTATTAATTGCCTTTTGTAACCAAATCGCCTCCCACCCACTCCATCTATCCAGAACACTAAATCTACAAAAATGGAAAACACGAATGTAAATCAAACCTTGAGACCGACCTTCAACCTTTTAAAGCTCACATTTGGCCTTGTGCCAATTGTCGCTGGCCTCGACAAATTCACCAATTTACTTACCGATTGGGAGCAGTATCTTAGTCCTAAAATGGCGGGAATGTTACCTCTTCAGCCTCATGCGTTTATGATGGTGGTGGGTGTAATTGAAATAATTGCAGGTGTTATCGTATTGCTTAAACCGGCTGTTGGCGGTATTATTGTTGCAGCCTGGTTAACATTGATAGCACTGACTTTAATATTCGGTGGTCATTATTTTGACGTGGCCGTGCGCGACCTTGTAATGGCCATTTCCGCATTTTCGATGACCCGGTTGGCAAAAAATGTTGCATAACACAACTATGAAAGAAATGTCAGAACAATATTCGGACCTTGAATTGATAGGGCTTATATTGAATGGTGATATTGCTTTGTTTGAATTGCTTATTCGAAGAAACAATGCCATTCTGTACAAGACCGGAAGAAGCTATAACTACGGCCATGAAGATACGCAGGACCTAATGCAAGAAACGTATATTGATGCTTATCGCAATTTATCCAAGTTTGAGGGTCGTGCAACTTTCAGAACATGGATAACCAGAATAATGCTGAATAAATGTTTCCATCACAGGCACAAACTGAGTTTTAGCAATGAACTACCTTCAGAGATCAGTGATAAATCAATTCCAATGTATTCATCCAACCGAAACGCCGATACCGTTAATGCTGTTGTCAACAGAGAGCTGGGATTAATTGTAGAAAATGCATTAAAACATCTCAGTCTTGACTACCGCATGGTGTTTTCTTTGCGCGAAGTGAACGGCTTCAGTGTAGAAGAAACCGCCGAAACACTCGGTATCAGCGAAGCTAATGTAAAGACCCGTCTTAACCGCGCCAAGGGCATGCTACGCAAAGAAATAGAAAAGCACTACCAGCCAGAGGAAATTTTTGAATTCAATGCCGTTTACTGCGATGCAATGGTGACGCGGGTAATGCGCGAATTGAACGGATAAAAACCGATAACTATATTTTAAGTTTTCAGGGCATTATTGCGGATATGCGATAATGCCTTTTTTATTTCTGCAGGTCGACAAATTTAGCCTTTCAAAAAAATAATTAAACCTTTTTCAAAAGGTGAAGAATGCCTTTGATGATATTTTTGCGACTCGCCGTTGTTGGTGTGTCGGGCGGCTTGTGTGTGACGGCACACCAACAACCAGGTTTAGTTTGTCGCAGTTTGTTAGCATGTTCGGCTGCTTACAGGTGTGGTGACATACCAATAGTCAGTCATAACCAAATCATGAACAATGATAACTGAGCATCCTCAATTTTTTACTGCTACTATTCTTGAGTGGAAAAAATTATTGAAGCCTGAGAAGTATAAGAGCATAATAATAGACAGTCTTCGTTTTTTGGTTAGTGACAAGCGAATTAAATTGTTCGCCTTTGTGATTATGGATAATCACATTCATTTGATATGGCAGATAATGGACGAAATGAAAGAAAAGGATGTTCAGCGGGATTTCTTAAAATATACTGCACAAAGAATAAAGCAAGATTTATATAGAAACCACAAGAGTGTATTAGCAATGTTTCTGGTGCGGGCAAAGGACCGGCGATACCAATTTTGGGAGCGTAATGCATTGAGTATTGAACTAAGAACTGAAAAGGTATTTCTTCAAAAACTTAACTATATACATGCGAATCCGGTTCGTGCGGGATTGTGCCAGCATGCAGAGCATTACAAATACTCAACTGCAAGGTTTTATGAGAAACAAATAGATGAATGGGGATTTATTACTCACTTTCGGTCGTAGTACGCAAGCTGTTGGTGAAGCCATCTCACAAGGCTCTTCACAACACCAACAGCGGCGGCCTCTCTTACAGTTTTCGAGTTGCTGTTGATGTGTCGCGCAATTTTTGAAGCTGCCGTTGTTGGTGTGTCGGGCTGGTTAGTGTGTCTTAGCGCACCAACAACTGATTGAGTACGCAAGCTGTTGGTGAAGCTATCTCACAAGGCTCTTCACAACACCAACAGCGGCGGCCTCTCTTACGGTTTTCGAGTTGCTGTTGATATGTCGCGCAATTTTTGAAGCTGCCGTTGTTGGTGTGTCGGGCGGGTTAGTGTGTCTTAGCGCACCGACAACTGATTGTAGTACGCAAGCTGTTGGTGAAGCCATCTCACAAGGCTCTTCACAACACCAACAGCG